>Ga0255336_100050_pt1 | contig 287728 bp, 283 predicted proteins | sample MeOH1_35cm_T3_17_FD_189102 | JGI IMG/M metagenome (GOLD analysis project Ga0255336, IMG submission 189102) | Sandy soil microbial communities from University of British Columbia, Vancouver, Canada - MeOH1_35cm_T3_179 | ecosystem: Engineered > Artificial ecosystem > Sand microcosm > Unclassified... | reverse complement strand
ACTAGATTTCAGCGACCCCGAGACGATCACATGGATGAAGACCATGTCGGACAAATCTGTGGGCGGCTTTTCGACCGCAGAACTCACACAAAAGCCCGCCGATGCTTCCACCGATCCGCCCACACCCGCTCACATGCTGTTCCACGGCAACATCTCCACCCGACTTCCCGCCGATCGTCCGGATGTGCAAAGAACGGGATATGCCGCCTGGCGCAACCGGGATCGAGGACGCACACTTTTTGGGGAGTTGTTCTGGAACGTCGACCCTTATATGTATTTAGCTTTAAGAGTGAAGAGTGACGGAAGGAAATATTTCGTGAACATCCAGACCGACTCAATTGTCGAGTCAGACATACATCAACATCGACTGTACACCAAGCATCACCGGGCCGCCGAGGGCCCAGACGATCCAGGAAAATGGGAGACCGTGTTGATTAAGCTGCATGAATTTGTCCGAACGAATCACGGTGTCGTGACGGAACCACAGTCAGAAATGCTCCGGCAGAAAGTGAAGAGTTTTGGTATCGGCCTGATCGATCGCACTCCCGGCCCTTTTGAGCTGGCCGTTGGAGCGATATGGGCGACAAACCTCAACGAGAGAGGCCAGGTGGACGGTCGTACCGGATGGCAGGAGGGAGACCAGGGCAGTGCCCGATTGAGCGAGGTGACGGAAGAGAAGCTCACGCAAAAGGCCGAGGAAAAGAGGAAGATGCCAGAAGAAAAGAAGAGCTTTCAGGAACGAGTGCCGCACTTTGGCAAAGTGGGCACGAACGACAAATCGGCCTTCAGATGAGGAGGGCATGAAATTATGCAGGCGACGGCGAGCTTTTTGGGTGACAAAATTGAACCTTGAGCGCACGGTGTGAACAAGGGCCGAATCTCTCATCAGGGGCGGAATGGGGCGGCATAATCTCCATCTACTCAACTATTATTCTCCTGCAGAGTCTGCTGCAGCGACCTTCCCGTCAAGATCTGAAAAACCTCCTTGTACTTAGAGCTCGTCGCCTCGACGACCTCCTCTGGCATGGTGACGCCCTCCTTGCCCTTCAGACCGTTCCTGGTCAGCCAGTCTCGCAAGTATTGCTTGTCAAAGCTGTCTTGCCCTTGTCCAATCTTGTACGTCTCCTTTGACCAGAACCGGGAACTGTCCGGCGTCAAGACCTCGTCGACCAGAACGACTTCATCCGTGTCGACGTCCAGACCAAACTCGAACTTTGTGTCGGCAATGATGATGCCTTTTTCTTTGGCGTACTCATTGGCCACCTTGTAGATCTGTAAAGCCAGCTCTTCGATGCGTTTTGCATATTTCGGCCCGACAATCTCTGCCGCTTGCTCCGTCGAGATGTTCTCGTCGTGCTGGCCCAGCTCCGCCTTGGTGCTCGGCGTATAGATCGGCTCGGGAAACTCTTCTGACTCCTTCAGGCCTTCAGGCAGCTTCTTCCCGTTCACCTCACCTGTGTGCTTGTAGGAGGACCAAGCGGAGCCGGTGATGTACCCCCTCACAATCGCTTCTATGGGAAACACTTTCAACCTTCGCACGAGCATGCTTCGGGAACGGAGTGGGTCTTTCCTATCCCCTGGCACTGAGCCTGGAAGTTCAAGAGAAATGAAATGGGTCCTGAGACTAGGCATCTTTCTCTGCAGAAGTTCAAACCAGTGCGCCGTGAGGAGCGTGAGGATGAGACCTTTCTCTGGGATGCCCTACACATTGCGAACTCAGCTGGGCGAGCTGCGGTGGACAACAAGAGGAGCATGGACGCACATTCTGCATAATGACATCGTAAGCGGAAATACGGTCGGTGGCCACGAACAAGAGCGTTTTGGAGTCGACCTCGTACAGATCTCGCACCTTGCCCGAGGCAAGCAGCGGCAAAGCTCCACCAAGGTCAGACTTTGTGTAAGCCATGACCAAGGATTGAATCTGTCTCAAATTGACCGAATATTTGACCTAATATGTATGTCCCGTCGGTCATCAAGTATGTGTGTTTGCTGCCAAAAAAATTGTAGAGCGCGCATGTGTGCAAACAGATCAAACTTTTGTCTGCATCTCCAATTCGCCACCCTTGGACGCGTCGCGTGAAATATCCTACAGCGAAAGGGGCAGCTGGATGAAGTCCTGGATCTAGATGCCTAGAGATAGGTATTGTCCCTCGACTCCGTCACTCAATGATGGCCTAACTCTGCCTCATGGCGTCCTTGCCTGAGACGGCCGCTCACAAAGACAACTAAGATGAGCCGTTATCTGACTCCTTGCAAGATTGCCTTGCTCGGGCTGGCTGTGCTGTACACAGAGAACGTAGTGCCAACATCAGAGACGACATCAATCTTGTCATTCATCATCACTCATCTTTTACCCCGTCCCAGCGATCCCTCGGCGGTGTCGGGTGTCGACGTTGAGGACGTGGTCCCGATCTCAGAGTTTGAGATTGCCCTAGCCAGCCATGTATCGGCGAGACCGGGCCGGACCATCTTTGACTTGCTGTTGAAGAAGTTATGGGCGATCGATTGCTCCGACGCTCTTGATGCCTTCATCACGGACTTGCCCTCTGTACTGAGCAAGTCACGAGAACAGATGGTCAAGGAGCGAGAAACGGGTGATCTGGGAGATCATCGTTGTGGACGCATCCTCCGAACCTCTCCGCTCGGTGCATTCATTCGACGCTGTCACCTGGAGTACACACGACTACAATTTCAAGATAGCACTGCCTTGTGGCAGGATTTCATTGCCTACCGAGCGCCAACGCGCCTGGCGTATGAGAAGAAAAACCCTCCGGACGGCCGAAATGCTCTGGACGTCAATTTGAGCGGATTCGGTCTGGACGCCTCGCATCCCGGGGTTCTCTTGATGTATTCGCGACTTCTCGAGCAAGAAGAGCAACAACGAACGGCGGGCTTTAGTACGTACGATATCGAAAAGCTTCTGGAGTTTCAGGTTTCTGAAATGCAGCGTATGTCCATGGAAATGCTCTGAGTTCTGCATATTAATCCTCACAGGCCTCGGCGGAAGGCTCCCTGAAAATATGAAGTCGAAGCTCGGACAGATGTCCAAAGCTGGCGCCGCCGTTCCCAAATTTGCACACTATCTGAAGTTCGACTCCTCTCTCGGTGGAAAAGCAGTCTGCTGACTTTGGTCTAGTTTCCTCGACTCATGGCGTGCCGGCGATTATACCTCCGCCTTCGACAACCTGCACCGTTACTTCGACTACAACATGCAGTCCCGGGAGCGCACCTTTTACCAGTATGCCTTGCTAAATCTGGCCATTCTCCAAGCAGATTTCGGTTGTTACAGCGAGGCGATTCCTGCAATGCAAGAAGCGATAGCCACGGCACGCGAGAATAAAGACACCACTTGCCTCAATTTCTGCATGAGTTGGTTATACCACTTTGGGCGGTCATTTCCAACGGAGATGAAAGCGATTCGTGAAAGCGGCATTCTCGGCAGCGAAGTGGAAGGACTTGCATTTCTCCGGTCCCGCGCCAAAGACGCCGAGATGTGGTCTCTGCTGAGTACTTCTCTCTTGAGCGAAGCAAAACTCGGGCTGCAGCATGGGGACAGTCTGGCCAGCATTTTCGAGAACATTGCGAAAGCATCACATCTTAACGTCGTCAAGGCGGTCCAGAATGTTACCGGACCGACGCTACTTATGAAAGCGTCCGCCTTCAGCAGGATGGGCCTGACACACCTGGCTTGGTCGTGTGGGGAGACCTTTCTTGAATGTCATGCCACAGATGCCCCGATGGAAGATGTCCTCAAATGCGTCTGCAGAATGGCCAGTGTGCTGCTGCAGCGCGGCCGGTATAAGGAAGCAAACGACATGATGAATGCGGTCCCGCCCCATATCCTGCGGGTGTTGAAGTACCAAAATTACTGGACCTTCTACACTGGAATTCTCAAACTGTGCAGATTCCTGCATGGCGACGACCTAGACGCGGCGGAACACCTGGCCCAACGCCTCCACGGTCAAGGTGCGCCAGATCTCGAGGTTGGGTTCTCCCTCTCGATGCTAGAAGTTGATCTTCTCCTTCGTCGAGGAATCCTCAACCGAGCGCTCGAGCTTGTCGAGACCCTGGCTCAAAAAGCACCACTTGAAAGCAATGACGTCGTCGTTCAAAGTCGTCTGTTGATTCTCAAAGCCAGAATACTGGCCGAGAGCGGGCATCCACTCAAAGGCTTCTCGATTATCACGCGCGCCGCTCAGATTGCTCACCGAGCCCGAGTCTTGCCATCGTTGTGGGAGTCGACCGGGGTGCTCGCAAACATCTTGAATGAACTCGGCGAATTCGCGGCAGCGGCAGATATGCTGCAATCCATCATCCCTCAAATCCTCGAGTGCCAGGATTGCGATCTCTCTGCTCGTTCATACTCTTTCCTGGCGGATGCATATATCGGTCTCGCCGGGACGGAAGAGGAGAGATCTTCCAAACGCAAGGAATTCGTGAGCCGAGCTATGGAATACATCGACAGCGCCTTGGAACAGTACCATGACATTGAAGACCTGAAAGGCCAGCTGGAAATGCTCGCCAAAAAATCCACTATCATGCATTGGCAAGGAGATCTGGCTCTCGCCGATGACACTGCGAGCCAGTATCTGCAGCTGAAAAAGCACTATGACTCCATGAAACTTTGACGTGGAGCACTTTGTCTCGAGACATTATAATGAGTGGGTGGCATATACCATCCCGACCTGTCCTCAAACTTCCATGCGGTGACTCGGGCCAAAATGAGGACTCTACCAGGGGATGAGAGAAATCATGCAAAATGAAACACGGTCTACTCGGCCTTCTGACAATAACAGCATGGTGCAAGTATTTTTCAGTCGACTCCGGTCCTCGGTAGACCGGCAAGTGTCACTTACATCAACATAAGCATCAGCACATAGAAGTGGTAATGGCTCGGACCACTGGCCTGGAATTGACAGTTGAACAAATGTTATAGTACGAATATTCAACGCGCCAATCGATCCATACTCAGATCCAAGCGAAGAGACTAGGGAAGAGCCCACTCATGACGAGAGATAGTCATCAAAGATGGTGCATGCATGTGCCATTGATTGCAACCTCAATCTGTTCTTTCTCCACTCAGTATGTACATAAGTTTTGCTCTTTGCAATCGGCTTCCTGCTCCTCGGAAGAAGGCGTTTATACGACCTTGTCTTTCTTGTGGTAGTTGACCTTGTCATTCCAGAAAAGGGTCTGAGGCAGACAATACGTCAGTATAGGCAGGCCGGCTTGTCAATAATCATGATTGTGGTGTAATGAGAGCTGACCTTGTCACCATCTCCCCAGAAGAAGTTCCGACTTCTGATGTTCTGATACGGGTACTCCACTCGCTCTTCCAGCGGCGGCAGATGACTCCAGTGCTCCCAATGCTCATTCCACAGGTTGTACGCATTGATGCTGCCCAAGATCAGGCAAGGGATGACAACGCTGTATCTGTGAGATGTTGTGAACGAAAGGACAAGAGGTCGGCCTTACTAGAGGGAGAGTTTGCGCCAGAGATCTGGACGGTCAGCTGCCACGGACCATTCAGGATTCGGAGGATCAACATACCACTGGTAGCAGCGGCATGCGCCTTGACCGCAGCTCGCTCTCGGGTGAAGGCATTGTCGACCGCCCCAACCAGCTTGCTTTCAGCTTCAGGAGTAAGCTTCGGGTGCGCCGCAGAAGCAAAGCTTCGTCGCAGGGTCGACCGGAACATCGGTCGGAACATCGGAGAACGGATTTGCTGCTGCACAACGCGCAGACCAACACGCTGGAACGACATGGTGAGTGATCTGGAGTGGAGACTGACGGTTCAAGTGTGTGAACAGTGAGCTGCTGGGGTCGTCGCGGGAAGGTTTCCTGCAGACGAGCTTCGATCACAAGGCTTGGCGGCCATCCCGGTGGTGTGACACCAAATATCGAGATCGTGACCGAGCGACATGTCCGAGTCCTCGACGACGAGGGCGACGGCGGCAAGGGACGAAACGGCCAACCTTGTCGAACTCCTCAATCGGATGGCCCATCGGTTAGCTTTGCGCGCAGGGTGGCACCATTACCTGCCATACGATGAGGCGAACCCAGCCTCTTAACGGCCGCAGATGGGTATTCGAATCACCACTTGGAATGTCAACGGCATTCGCAATCCGTTCGGCTACCAGCCATGGCGGGAGAAACGGACGTTTGAAGGCATGTTTGACATCCTAGAGGCCGATATCATCATCTTTCAAGAGACCAAAATCCAGAGAAAGGATTTACGGGATGATATGGTTCTCGTGCCAGGATGGGACAACTACTGGAGCTTGCCGAAGCACAAGAAGGGTAAGCCACCGCATTTTCACGGAGCCGCCGTGCCAACGAGAGTCAGGATACTCGGGAGTCGTCATATACACTCGCAATGCCACCTGTGCTCCGGTCAAGGCCGAGGAGGGCATCACCGGCATTCTGACACCGCCCAACAGCACGACCAGTTTTCGAGACCTCCCGGACGAAGATCAGATTGGGGGATACCCAAATTTCGAGCAGCTCTCTCAAGCCGAGCTTGATCCCGCTGCTCTCGACTCCGAGGGTCGGTGTGTCATATTAGAATTTCCGGCCTTCGTCCTCATCGGCACCTACTGTCCCGCACAACGAGATGAGACCCGCACACACTACCGGACCGGTTTTCTCCGTGTCCTCGACTCGCGAATACGCAACCTGGTCGCCATGGGCAAACGGGTCATATGGGCAGGAGATTTGAACATTTCTCGGGAAGTCTTGGACACGGCGGCCGCGGAGGAGAGCATGAAGAAGGACGGGCTTGACACGGTTGAGTGGATGTCTATCCCTGCTCGAAGCCTCTTTAACCAATTGCTCGTCGGCGGCAAGGTTTACGGAGAGAGAGACGAAGGCAGAGAGACGGCCGTCATGTGGGACGTTTGCAGGGGGTTCCATCCCGGTCGCAAAGGAATGTATACCTGCTGGGAAACGAAAGTGAATGCGAGACCGGGTAATTATGGCTCCAGGATTGACTACATTGTCTGCAGCTATGATATGAAAGACTGGTTCAGTGACTCAAATATCCAGGAAGGTCTCCTGGGCTCCGACCATTGCCCGGTCTATGCTGTCTTGAAAGACAAGGTGGTGGTCGATGGGGAAGAAAAAAATATTCTTGACATTGTCAACCCCGAGGGCATGTTTGAGAACGGGATACGACGGCGGGAGTGGAGTCACAAGAATCTGCTGCCAATGTCAGGCAAATTGATCCAAGAGTTTGATCGTCGACGCAACATACGAGACATGTTTACCAAAAAGCCGACAGTGCCGAAGACGAAAAGTCCTTTGGGACCGAGCGGTCACGACGGTTCCGCCACATCACCCTCCGGCTTTCCGTCTGCTGCTACATTTTCTGGAGGGGAGCTGCAGGACGTGCACTCTGGGGCGATGACCGTTTCCACGTCATCAGCGAGTTCAAAAGCCATCAACGGCAAACGCACGGCAAACACAGAGACTTCTATGCCATCGACCAAACGAAACAAGACGGCCTCACTGTCAGTTGCGCCTACCGGAACCAAGGGCCAGCAGAGCCTGAAAGGCTTCTTCACGCCAAAGACAACGACCGTTGCGACCACGGACCATTCAATCCAGTCCTCTTCGACATCCAGCATTGCTTCAAATGCAGTATCTGAGACCAATAACGGTTTGGCGGAAAGTGAACCAGTCTCGCAGGCAGAGTCGGAGCCTTCGCTCGAAGATGAAGCAGCATCATTTGCCACGAAGCAGACCTGGGGCAAGCTTTTTGCCAGACCAATCGCGCCCCGCTGTGAACATGGAGAGCCATGCAAGACCATGGTTACCAAGAAGCCTGGCGTGAACTGCGGAAGATCTTTCTGGATGTGTAATCGACCGCTCGGGCCTAATGGCAAGCAAGAGAGAGGCACGCATTGGAGATGTCCGACCTTCATTTGGGCATCCGACTGGGATGGCCATACTGGAGAGCCTGGTTGAAAGAAGACTTACGACACTACCATTTCACGAGTTATGTCTGTTTTTACGGCAACCAAAGCGGTCTTGCTGAGGAGCGACCAAGATAGTCGGGACTGTCCCATCTGGTGAAATTTGACCGAAGCTGTGTGATGGTGGTACCGGTGGCGGTTCAGGGCCTGTTATTGTGCCTTGAATGGTGGTCGACTCTTGCCACCGATTCATCATGATCCGCCAGCATTCGGCCGATATCTCCCTCACATGGATCCTAGCACCCGCAGTCATGGTTCGTGGAATCGCAGATCCTTCAGCTTTTTTGGCGGATGCCACGTTCTCAACGTTATCATGGGAAAGAGGTTTGCAGTATTCAGAGGAGCATCTGGAGCGTTGGGTGGAGGTGGCGGCTGCTCTAGCCTGTCTGAAACCGCCGTCAGCTTCTGGATGGTCATAGGAATGACCCAATGCTCACGGATAAACGGTGAGAAGTCCTCAATGGGGTCTGGTCCGAGAAGAGGAAGATCAAGGCGGAGTCGCTGATCCTCAGCCGTTTCATATATTGGTCACGAATATGTAGACTTACCTCTCTATAAGGAGACGGTCGAGCAAATGCCTGAAATGGTCAGTCATGCCAACAGCCGGTAATGCACCTACATTATAGCTCTGTTGAGGCATCACAAGATTCGGTATCCGCTCACTTTTCGGCGTGGCCTTGTCCTAGACATCGGTCATCAGCGAGCACGGTCAGGCCATGAAGAAGTCAACGTACGAAGTCGATCATCAGTGTGGTTGCTGCAGGAGAGACGTCGAGCGGGATTGGGGCCTAACACGTTAGTTCACATTTTCTGCCATGTTGAGGTCTCAAGGACGCATACCTGTTCCACAAAGCGAACTATCTCAGCTTCCTCTCTTTCAAAGTCTGACACGATTCGCATGCCCACGGACGGAATCACTTGAAAGGCTGATTCAGGGATGGTCCTGCCTCGTTGCCCTGGACGCTGAATGGGAGCATCCGGGGCTCCAGGCGCCATATTGAGAAAGAAGTTCTCCCATCCTTTACTACCCTCCTTATAAATTGGTCGAGTGAACTGTTGGCGCGATATGCGGTCGATTTGCCGCATTTCTTCTTTCAGGAGGAGTTCTTTTGACGCTCGAGCGAATCGTATCTCCGAGTCGAGTGCAAGGATGGACATGAATCTTGCTCGCAAACCGGGAGAGGGAAAAAGACATGGGTATCTGAGGAGCCGTCTGACTTCGTGTATGATAAACTGCAGTCTCTGGAGATGAGGCTCAATGTCCACCTCTCGGGTAATCTCAACAAATGGCTGTGATCTGGCACGCAAGATCTCCAAACACAGAGTGCAGAGGTATGCTAAACTACAGCTGGACAAGACCCGTCCTGCTGCTATCAACCTAGGTCAGCAGGCAGGTAAATGGTTGAGAACAGAACTGACACGTCACATAACCTCGATGCTCAATATGGGTGGCGTTGTTGTCGTTGGTGGTCATTATTTCCCAAAGTGGCCCTCTTTTCGCATACAGAAGCCAGAACAGATTGTGGAGAGAATGCCTTAAGAGGAGGTCAAGTGGTAGCTGTAAGATGGCTAGGTTGAATATCGAGGATCTCAACCATTGACTGTGTACCCAGGTTGCCACAAGGAATGACCTAGAGGTCGAGTGGAACTGGCTTTTGGCCAGAAAGAACAGAGACAATCTCTTCACCGAGCATTCAGTGAAGCTTTGGCCACAAAAGGGGTGCTCCTCTCACAGGGAGTGAAGTTAGCTCGCCACTCAAAGAAACCTCCAAAAGAACAAACACCAGCAGAAATCCTCCACATTCCGATTGGCGCATCTTTTCTCAAAACACCACGAGCAATGCAGACTTGAGAGTTTCAGGTCCAAGAGGAGACTATTCAGGCATTAATCAAAGGATATTACAAAGTCGAGAAAGACAAACATTGACCAAAGGAGGAGTTCAATATTGATCGTCCATTAGGCAATGACTGTACGGACAATACTAGTTCAGCACAACGCAGGCACCATTGGGCTTCCACACAGGACCTCCTAAATGGACATACCCCAACCAAGCCAGAAATCCACACCTTGGTTATCGTGATAGGTGATCTTCTGCATCTCGCTCACTCTGCCTGAACCGCGTCAAGATGTTCCTTAGCTGAAAGATCTCTACCTAAAGCAAATGTCAATAAGTGCGGTATGGCTCTCGAAAGTTTGGCCAAGCTGAAATCGATGAGCTGTTTTCTGAGCTATTTTATTGTGCTGTTCCATGATGGCTGATATGGAGAAGCTCGGATGTCTGTGGGCAGCGCTTGTAGAGGAGAAATGAAAGTCTGGCCGAGATTGGCGTGCTGGTAATCCCAGTGGCGGGGCAGATGCAGTCGCTCTGAACCCCTGTGTCGCTGGGCTATCCTCGTAGCTGTCCAGTCGGTTGAGATAACGTATGGAGTCAGCGCATATGAACAATTGTCATCTTCTCTAGGCTTTGCTGGAATGCAGGTGATATGAGAGGTTCTGCCTACTCGAACAGCTGAAGAATTCGCTCCAGTTCGGCTTCGAATTCAAGACGTTGTGCCTCATCAGAGAAAGTCAAGCAAGGCGTGCCCAACTCAACACCGGCCAATTCATCCAGCTCTTCGGAGGTGCTCTCCTTGATGATGTCCATGTCTGCTCGAATTCCTTCCCAATCTATCAGAGAGTTGAAAAAGTCCTGATCATTGTTGGCGTGCGGAGCAGTGGTTGAGGTGACCGGCAGTCCATTCGCCAGATCGAATTGCATGATCCGGGTTGGTGGAATCTGGCTTATGTGCGTGTCTAGATCCTGTTGGACAGTCCTATGAGAAGTCGGAAGCATGATGGACATTGAGCTTGGAGATTTGGGACGCAATTCGTCGCCGTTGGAGGGTCTGTCAGTGCCCAGGACGGCACTCGCAGACGGAGGATGAGATGTGATAATTTCGCAATCATCGTCATTGTCGAAAACAGCGTCTTCAACCTCAGACCGGTCATGATTAGCCGCTTCCAGTATTTCAATTGGCGGAACGGTTTGGGACATTTTCTCCACCTCCATTACTCGACGCTGGGCTAACTTCCGCGCGGTCGTGCGGCGTTTCTTCCCAGAAGATTTGCGTGGAGCATACTGATAACCTGGATTCTCGGCCGCATGCTTGTGTTTCATTTTCTCCGCCAGAGCCTTGTACTCGGCTTTGACATTCTCAGGCTCCGATTTCCATTGCTTTCCAAGAATGACTGAAATGTCGTTGTTATGCATGTCAGGTCGCTGGGCTTTTAGAATGGGATGATATTTCTGACGGTACAGAATGAAGGCATTTGGTGGTCGTGGAATTCTAGTTTTACCAGGTTCTCGAACCTCTTTTCCTGGAGGCGTTGATCTCGGAGCAGGAGTGGCACGCAGAGGGCTGGTGTACGAAGGGGGTTTGTGTGTCTCTTTACATGGTCCAGAAGCTTGACGGATGCGTAAGGTCTGGTCTTGATGATTGACGAAAGTCATTGTCGCAGCACCATCAAGATGGTCACTGACGTGGTTAGTGTTGTAAATATCATCTCATTCCGACTCACCTGAGCCGAAGCTTGAGCTCTTCGATATTCTCCTCGCTCAGTTGCTTGGCCATGCGCATTGGAAGAACGAGCTCATTGTCGTTGGAGGCCAAAGAAGCCATGCCCATTTGCCAAATAATTTCGATCTGGTCAAGCTGCAAGCCTGACCGTGCGAGATTCGAGTGTCGAATGAGATCTGAACACACCGCCATAATCAGGAAGCTCCTGAATATCGAGAAGGTGTTGAATTCTGTCGACAGCGTTTCTCAATGGCGTGCGAGCAGGGTAGAAGCAAGATGGTGATGTTGTCAAGGCATGACAGGAAATAGGAGAGCCAGAGAATATTTTAACCTCGAGAAACTGGCTTTAGGGGACTGCGCTGAAGTAAATCGTGCGGTGACATTCACCTGTTGAGAGAATATGAGAATAAGGCGAGCTGAACACTTCACTGCAGTGAGTGTAGCCATCGCAATCTTCCCTGTGCTTTAAGACCCGCAGTGTCGTGAGAAGGTGGAGTGAACCTGACGACTTCCCGAAGCAGGGTATAATGTGAAGATGAGGGTAATTTGATGCCACCAGATCCGGTGAATGACATCTACAGGTGCTGCCATAAGCACAAATGCTTCCACGATGGGCTTCTCTGTGGTTCGGCGGAAGGTATGGGCGAACGATGGATCAGCCTAGCGAGAACGTTCCTAGGTGAGCTGTGCTGACCTGAAATTCTAGCAAACCTTCTTTCCATGTTCATCTCACTTCGAGATCTGGAGGGCCACAACTGAGGCCAGGTCTTTTGTCAATATTACACTCCAACAAATCAGGGAACAGGATCCTGTCGAGCTCTTCGTGGCCATGGACGTGGTTGAGAGAGCGGTTACTCCGGCCGGCGTACAAATTCCATAAAGATCCCTATTACAAACCAAGCTGAGGCAGACAAGGAGCCAGTTGTGTGCCGGAATAGGGTCTATAAAATAGTGCCAGGTTGGAAATCCAAATGATCGAGCCGATGTCTGTCCGAGAACGGGGTACCTGACCGAATATTAGGCTTAACACCATTCCTGCGAATGGAACAGTACATGTACTCCAATGATATCGTGCTAGTCCTAGGAGACCACGATGGTCAGGTGCCTTTCCTGTGTTCTGTATCTTGAAATCCTTCTCTTTGAACCTTCAGACCTCTAGTGGCTAAAGAGGGGATGGAACGAGAGTCTTGACGCCTAGTGATGCGTATGCTATCGGTTGTTAGACTTCCTGCGGCCTATGGTTGGTTTCATGTTTCCAGGGTGAGAGTTCTTGCTAATGGCTGTAGTCCCTCCTCCATCAACTTCGCAGTGTCGGCCACAACTTTGTGAGATTCGTTGACAGCGCAAATATACGGCGTGTCCAGTTCCCTGGTGTCCAGTTCAGGGAACCATCCTTGTGGTCTGATTCAGCTTAAGATATAACAAATTGTCTCAGTCATGTTGGAGACATTTATGATTGCCGGGAAGGCTAACAAAGGAATGGGCTGTACGTCATGCTTTAGGAATGCGGACCAAGAGCCCAGTGCATCCAAACCTGGATCAATGTCTCGACCGTGATCAGTCACGATCCGGACTCCCGGTCAGTCCTGTCTTCAGATGGCGATCGCGATGACGATCCATCCGACAATTTGAAAGTCTGGGAGCTGAAGCGCATATTGGCCGCCGTTCAAGCGTTTAACGAGAACGGCACCTAGACGCCCGGCCCCACAACGTGGAACAGCCAACCAGAACAGCCAGAGAGCGAATAGACAAGTGCTCAGGGCTAATGAGCCTGTCAGAGTGACGGGGTCAATATCAGCCGAACATTGATATAGGTGCGATAGAGTGGTATCGAGATTAGTTGGGACAACTGTCCTATCTTGCCGTGTCCAAAATTCAAATCTCCAAGCTAAACCCATCTCACGAGAAAATGATGGTTGTGGCCTCTCTTTTTACGGCAAAGCAGTCAAACTTGGAGCTTTACAATGATTGACGCATGGGAGTCGAGAATCCCAGTGAGGAGGACGAAGAGCTCGCATGAAGACTACCGGAATACAAACGCTCATGCAAATGTATGGGGATACTGGACACAGGTTTGAAGCTTTGGATTTTAACACTCAAGCCTCAACGCCGCTTCGTCCTAGCATGGGCACAGGGATGATATTCGGATGGCACATTGACTAACTCAATCCTCACGATAGGAGATCTTCCGCATCTCGCCCAGTCTGGCCTGGGCGGCGTCCAAAGCATTTCTCAGTTGAAGAATCTCGACCTAGAACATATCAGTGAGTGAGCTCCACAAGGGCCAAAGACAGCGACGTACCTGTTGCTCCATCTCTCTGACCTTGAATTCATGGCTGCTCAGAGAGCCATAGTCGACATTTTCACCTTCGTCACGCTGCTTCTGCTTGATGATGTCCTGGACCTGCCGGACCAGGGAGCGGCAGGCAGACCCGACGGCACGACTGGCCTGCTCGAGCCTGTCTTGGGTCTTGGACATGAACGAAGCCTTGACACGGCTCGCGGCCACGAGCTGAGCGGTGCTGGCCGCCACGTCATTGGAAGCAACGATCAGCTGCTCCGGGCTGTTGCGACCCGACAAGACTCCATCGGCCGTTTCGATGAGGGTGTTGGTCGACGTGGCCACGGCCTTGGCTGCGGAGATGAGACCTTCGGTCCAGCGGTTATTCTTCTTGTAGAAGGCGGTTCGCGACGAGGAACCACGGCCCTCGCGCACGATCTCGTTTTGCGAGTCGGTGGCGGCCTTGATGAGCTGTGCAATGGCGTTGGTGACGGCAATGGCGGCGTCCAAGATCGAGTCATGGACCTTCAACTCGTACGTCGAGTAGCTGTCTCTCGGCTTGCTCTTGAGCTTGGCGAGACGTTGGGCAGCGGCGTCGATGGCGTTGGCGGCCTTGGTGAGCTCGGAGTCAACCAGATCACCCAGATCGCCGGTGGTACTCAGTTTACTGCCCTTGGGAGCAAAGGTGTCGGCGAGTTTGGAGAGTCTTTGCAACTTCATGAGGACGTCATGGTTGCTATTGATGACAACGTCACTCTTCTGGATCGGCTCGAGTCCTTCCAGCCGGAATGATTGTACGCTGCGGAAGAAGCTGATGGTCGACGAAGCGGCTTGCCGGGCAGAGTCAATCAGTTGGTCACCCTTCTTGTCTTCGGTGGCAAATCGGGTCAACCCCTTGGTGTTGGACAGAACATCGGCGATAGAAGCGGCAAAGACGGACACGGTCCTGATGATGTCGGCGTGCGGACTATTCGGTCCATCGGCGATAAAGTTATTGAACGCGGTGGAGAATTCCGTGGCGCTGGCCGACGCCTTTTCGATCTGGGACAAGACGTACGGCGCGGTGGCGTTCTGGTTGCCGGCTTGCATGGGCGAGTCGAGCTCATACATGGCATCGTCGACGCGTTGGACGCCACTCTGAAGGACCGAGTCGATGATGTCGTTGATCTTGGACACATTACTCTGGATGACTTCGTCAATGGCGCCGTCGAGAGCGCCGTCGGTCTCCCGACTTCCGAGTTTGAGCTCTTCGAGCTCTTCCAGGGCTTGCTCCATCCCGGACTTGTAAATCTCAATCTCGTCATCTTTGTCGCGAAGAGCGGCTTCGTGCGTGGCACTATGCTCGCCCTGACTCAACCGGATCTCGTCTAGCTGTCGGGTCTTGCTGCGCATGGCATCCTCCAGGTCGGCCATTTCTCGGTTGTATTTGGCCAGCATCGCGGACAACTCGGCACCCTTTGCCTTTTCTGCGTTTTCAGCGCGCTCGATGGCAAATCGGAGTTCCCGTTTCAGCTTTTCGAGTTCTTCCCGGTGACTGCCTTGACTGCGGTCTTTCTCATGAAGAGCCCGGTCGCGTTCTCGGATCATGTCGGCCAGTTCGAGGTTCTTGGTCTTCATTTCGCGCTCCAGCCGTTCTCTCCGGTCGATGGCTTCCTGCGCCGAGGCGGCCTTCAGCTTCAGCGACTTGGTCGTCTGCAGTAGATCGAGATGTTCTTGCCGCAGCTGCGAGTACAACTTGGCGAGCGCCTCGTACTTTGATCGCCACGTATTGACTTGGTCCTGCAAAGAGGTGATTTGATCGTCTTTGGATTGAGATTGCATTTGGAAATTGGTGTTGAGTTGCTGCAGTTGTTCCTCGAGTGCTTTCATCCGCTGATCGTACTGCTGGAGAAGCAACTGATCCCGCTCGTACTGCGCTCGAGCATTGAGATTCTCCCGCTCGAGCTCGGCCATCCGGCCCTGGGTCTGAGCGGCGTATTGATCCCGCAGGAGTTGTTCCTGCGCCAGCCTCTGCTGTTCGGCCTGCTGTCGTTGCTGTTCTTCAAATTGCCGTTGGGCTTCTTGCTGCGCTAACAGCTGCTGCCGCTGTTGTTCCTCCCATTGCTGCTGCAGTCGTCTTTGCTCCGCCTCGTATTCATCTTGTTGTCTTTGGGCCTCTCGGGACCAAAAATCCTCCATGTCTTTGGGATCGGGCGTGCCATTCTTCGTGACCGGCGACGGCGTCGATTCTATCTCTCGGGCCGGTCTTCTCGGCAACGCCGGTTTTTCGTCATCATCGGCCAGGAGATTCGGGGGGTCTTGCGGCAGTTTCGGCACCGTGATCAAGGAGGTGAGGTAGCGGAGGTTGGAGCATTCATAGTAGAACTTGACCAACCGGTAATGCTGTCCATCATATCGGGTCCGTAGCGGCTCAAGAGCATCGTCGTCGCCCGTGGTCGTGTGCATGGCTCGAAGCATGCTGGTGGCAAATTTATAGATCCCATAGCTCTCTTGAACCAGAGGGACCAGCGCGGCGATGCGACACTCATTATTGGCTCCGCCGCGAAAATGAGAGAAGATCAGTTTCTGAAAGGTGTCGATCTGGTCCTGCAACGTCATGAGATCGGAAATCGTCTCGTAGCCTTCGTTGGGGTCGTTGATCGATTTCAGACTGATGTACTCTTCATACTCGAACAACCCATTAAATTCGGGGTGCTGACGGTGAAAGGCAAGCTTCGCAAGCAGATAGAAGACATATTCACGGATCAGCGGACCATACCCGCGCAGACCCTCGCCGGTCACCCCTCTTGCGAGGCTCTCGATCCAATTCACGTTCTGCTGCGCCTCCTTGACGGTGATCGGATGGCCTTCCTGTAAGACTTTGTGGATGGTGATGAGCGCCTTGAACGTCTGCACCTCATCCGCCATAACCGGTTGTACCTTCATCCCGGCCCAGAAGGACAGAGAGGACTTGTGGTCCCAGGTGTAGACGATGCAACTTCGCACATGTTTGCGTTTCGGGGCCGTCTCTTCAATATTGGTCGCCTTCCGGATGTTGATGGCGAGATCAGACTCTGTCCTCGACATGTCGATATGGCGGCCAGTGCTCGTTCCCAGTCCTGGGTAAGACATGTCTGCTGTCGTCGTCCTCCCAAAGCCGTCGTACACCGCGCCTGCCGCCGACGACTTCTTCCTCCCTTGCTGGTGGGTTGCGGGAACGTAGAACGCCAGCTCGGATGGTGTTCCCAGACACTTTCGGTTGAATATGAAGGGGAGAAAAGTTGGTTGAATTAGGCAGACACGATGGAGCTGCGCTGACAAGCCCGCATTCCGGCTCTACCTGACCTACGTATTGCGACACGCAGCCACTTGAGCTTCAGGAACCTAAGCTGGCGTGGCTCGTGGCTTGGCATATGAGGATCCGCTCACACTCCTTTCCATTCATAACTCCGAGTCCCGGCATAGGCTATCATACTTTTGCCTCGCTCTCCAACATCTCTCTAATTTCCAGAAATGTTCCATCTGGCCTCTACTCTGCAGGGACAACCTAGGCTGACCACATATATGCCCTTCGGTTAAGGACCTTGAGGTATTTATTCTCTTCGGCTATGGATCGCCGCAAGCTTCCATCCCTCAGTGTGCTTCGACTGGGGAGACCCTTGGTATTTTTCGTCCAGGCTTCCAATGGCTGGACGGCTTCGAGCACCGGCATTCGTACATGATGCCATTATCGCTGCATGCCAGATAACATGCTGTGGCGCTGGAATGATCAATTCGATCCGGTCGAGACCATTCCTTTAGATCGTGTTCTACAAGCCGCAACGTAGCCTAGAGTTGAACAGGAAGACGTGCAAGTCGGTAAATAGGGTATCATACTAGATAGGATTTGCTTAAAAATCAAATTACACCTTTATTGCCCAACGCGCCATCTCGCTATCATCAACTATAGGTACCAATTTCTTGCCGGCTTAGTTCTTCTTCTTTACTGTCGATATAGTCAAAGTCCGGAACCGACCTTCGTGCGGGCAAGGGTGGCCTTTGTCTTTCAACCTTGGGCTCAGGAGCTGTTGGCTCCCTGTGGTTGTCTGTTGGCTCCCCGTGGTTGTCTGTTGGCTCGCCGTGGTTGTCTGTTGGCTCGCCGTGGTTGTCTGTTGGCTCGCCGTGGTTGTCTGTTGGCTCGCCGTGGTTGTCTGTTGGCTCCCCGTGGTTGTCTGTTGGCTCCCCATGGTCTGTTGGCTCCCTGTGGTTGTCTGTCTCCTCCCCATGATCGTCTGTTGGCTCCCCGTGGCCGAAGAAATCATCGTGATGCTCATCAACCGTCGGACTGGTGGGAGCCGACTCTGTCGGGGCTTCGACCACGAGAACTTCATCGTCCGCCTGCTCCTCGCCGTTGGCATTTGTTTGCAATGTCGAGCTCTGTCTCTTTCGCCTCTCTGGCAGTGGTGGTCCCGGCAACGACTTGGTCAAGCCCGCATCGCTCGAGCTGCCGTTCACTTCTGGACGTTTCGGAAGTAAAGGTGGTGGGACGGGTTTCCGCTTGGGGATGGACCACGACCTTTGTGGCGGCGGCAGGGGCACCCCCGGCGGAGGAAGTGGCCGTCCCCTACCCATGGGCATTGGAGGTGTGCCGCTGGCATCACCAGCTGACTTTTCTGCTCCCGCTTGTGCTTCTCGCTGCCTGTTCCTGGCGAGGACGCCCCACCCCCATTTTTGAGCGGCTGCGGTGGCAGCACTGATTGGGGCCGTGCTGTACTTTCTGTCGGGTCCGGTGAATGACCCTGTCGCATGTGAGAGTCCTTTGTTCGGTCGAGAACCTTCCTGCGCCGGTGCCGGTCCGTAGTTGTCTGTCTCCGCCGCGGTGGTCCCGGGGAGCGAGACCTGGCTTGATGTACGTCGTGATGGTAGCGATGGTGGTGGTGTTGGTGGTGTCTCTGGCTCTGAATGGCCCTGATGCTCTTCCTCCGCCGTCGTCCTAGCACTGGGATCCTTGGACACCTCGCCAGTGGCATTCTCCTTGATCGCTGCAGCCATGGCCGATTCCGTGGGAGGTGATCCTGCCGGTGACCCGGACGGAGAGGCGGTCGTCGATCTGGCTGAAAGATCTTTCAGGACGGCAGCAGCGCTGTCCCGTTTGGGATGGGCATCAGCCTCTCTATTGAGGCCGTCCACATCAGCGTGGTTGGTGGTGATCATGGGATTTGCAGCGCTTGCGAATGAGGTTGACCGCATCAACCTGGGTGCTGGCGGCTCCAGTTTCTCACCAGCACCGCCCGCGCTCCTTCCACCCAAGAATTCATTCAGCGACGAGACAGACTTCTTCTTCTTCTTCTTCTTCCTATCATTATCCGCCGCCATCGGTGGTGTTGGTGATATTTTCTTGGAGGATTTGGTGTCGTTGAGCACCGGCATACTCGTCGATCTCTCATCCCTGGTCTTGGAGAATTCTTCAGAGCTCCGGGATCCGGGTCGACCGGCCTCGGCCTCGGCCTCGTCCTCGATCTCTTCATCTGGGATCTCGGTCGACGGAGTCGTGGCGGGTTCTCGCTTCCAGATGCCGCCACGGAAACGTTCTTTACTCGTGTTGAGAAAGGGAATATCGTCCCAGAACGGGAAGCACACCGACTCGGCCACGACTTCTCTTATTCTGCTCTCGATCGCTCTCAGGATCACGCTGTAGGTGATCTGACGGGAGCTGACCACGGGCTCGACCACCAGATCCATCTGCGGCACTTTCTCAAACGTGAACCACACGCGGTTGCTGGGTGGCGGCTTGAATCTGAGAAGGGCATGACCTTCCAGTTTCTTACACGTCACCGCGAGGACCAGATCGACTTCGCGAGCCTTGAACCGCGGCCCCAGGTCGATGCGCGCGGTGGCGGCAATTTCGATCCTAAAATTACCGGTATAGTTGACGTCTGCTTCGACGGTACAATCCCCGTTGACGGTCAAATCCTTGAGCCGCGGACTGGTGATAAAGGGAGCTCCATTTCCGGTGTCAATCTTTCTCAGAGCCAGCTTGGTGATGAAATTCGGCTTTTTCACCCTCGAGATCTTCTTGGTCAGCTTCTGCCGGAAGAAATCGGAGAATTCTGGCGTCTTGTACATGGCGAGAAAGAAGCGTCCGATCAGCGCGTTCAGCCATCTTGTCTGCAGGTGTTCTTCCGAGGAATGGAGCTTCTGGACCAGCGTCACGATGTGCTTTGCTTCAAACTCTTGGGGCACCGGACCCTCTTCCGCCCCGTGATTCTGTTGTTGATTCTTCAGCAGTGCGAAATAAAAGTCCTCCTTCTCCGACTGGCTCTCGCCGAACAGAAAGAACGGCAGCGAGCTGCGATGATCTCCCGTCTGCGTCTGTTTACGTTGGAGTCGTATTGCATTTCGCTTGATCCAGAGCTCGCCCTCTGGAATGGCGTCGTCACCGTCACCACTGTATATATCGACATCGTGGTATTCTAAGGAAATGACATAGCGCACTTCGAGCTGCTGAATATCGTCGTAAAGCATCAGATGACCATGTCTGCATTCACATCAGCGTGCTATGGACATCCAGTCGATCTCGTCAACGGACCTCAACACCACGTAAAAGACGTTGTTGGCCTTCTTGACTCCTTTCCCCGCCCCGTCCTTTTGAGGCTCGATCGTCGGCTTCTGTGATCGGTCGAAGAAGCTCCGGTACATCGTCTGATATACACTGGGCGACTCGGCGGCCGCGGCTTCGCCGGCCGGCAAGAGCTTTTCAGGCGGCTTGCCCCTGACACCGCCGGGCACGTATTCTCGACAAACGGCAAAGTAACCCGCAGCGACATCCGAGTCGTGTTGTCGGTGGAATTTCTCGGCGAGATCGTCCGTGCCGGTTTTGAGGATGAGTTTCTCGTCATCGGGGCGTAAAAGCGGACCTGGATCATCCGTGCGAGGCGAGCTTGGATCCGTTGGCGGTGGAAGGCTGTAGTAGCCGTAGAGGAGAACCAGACCGATCAGGAGCGGCAGGAAGGTGACGCCACCGAATATGTACACCAGGAGGAACCATTTTAATGGACCCATCTGCTAGCATGGCATGAGGCATGCCACCGAAGATCCGTCCATGCAGGCACTCACCCAAGGCACAGGACCGCAATTGACAAGCAGGCAGATAGAAGAGTCAGCCATTGTTAAGCGCGCAGGTGCCTGTCTCCCCGCATGACGTCGCCCCCCCAAGCTGTCCAACTCAGCTGTCAGCATGAAGATGAAATATAAACACGCAATGGTTCTCCTATCCCAGCTTCATTGGACCAATGTCCAAGTTCGTGAATCCACCACCATTTCATAAGCCAAGGGTATCATGTCAATCAGCTTCCAAAGACCATAACCGCTCTCTCCAACGCCATATACCGTCATACAAGCTACTACCAAGAATTGCCAAGGGGTTCTTTCTCCTGCAGATTGCGGATGACGGGCAAGATCTGTGCTTCTTCGTTGGCCAGGGCCGCTTTCTGTCGCGTTCGTGAATAGAAAACGGGGCAGTCCTTGCTGTCGCAGCGAATCTCTTCATTCCATCCGAGACCTGAACACGACCGGCACACCTTGGCCAGCTGCGCAGCCTTTCGTTCTGCTTTCACCAGCCTCGTTCGGAGGTGAAGCAGGCTTTGTGGAGCCTGGTCAAAACAGCTGTTGCATATCGTCGCCTCGGTGTCGAGAGGTTCGCGGCAGACGAGGCACGTCGACGGCTTCATATAAGACTCCAGTGTCTTTTTGGAAAGGGCCGCATCCTTGCCGTCGTTGACGGAGCCGGCTTCGACTCGTCGAATGCGTTGGTACTTGGGCATTTCGTCATACCACTGGCGCACGTTGGCCCCGACCAGATTGAAGATCCGCTCCAAGGGAGGAATGATGTTTTTCGAGATGTAATACTCGGCGTCGAGTTCGGCGTGCGCGTCGTTCAGCAACACGTCCGGGGCGACGCATCGATCAATGAGTCGGGCTCCGGGCCCGCCGGTGACCACCACATAAGGGACGCGCTCTCTATATTGTGGTTCCCGCCTCGGATCCTCGAGCATGCGCCGAGCGCTGATGAGTGCACCGGGCGGGGGAGGACCCTTTTCGCTGTAGGTGCCCAGCCTCACTTCCCTGGCAAAGCAGAAATCCTGAATGGAGACCTTGCCTCGCATGATCTTTGTACACTGTGCTTGGAAAAATCTCTTGACTTGACTCAGATCCGACGTGCGAAAGAGGATCTTCAACGCGGTTTCCTCGATTTTCTGCTCGCCGGGCGTACCGTCTCGCCGGACTGTCTCAATGCCTTTGGCATCAAAGTCGGGCACCGTCTGCGTGCGGCTTTCGTATTTGAATCCAACGTATCTTTTCTTGGCCAGCAGGACGCAAGGGTGGTAGACTTTCTCGAACTTGAGCTTGATCGGGCGCGGATTCATCCTCGTCACCGTGTCCGCAATCTCCTCGCCAATGTCGAAAGCTTGCTCCCTGGTGCGGCCCTTGAGGTAGACAAAGAGACTGTCAGTGTCGCCGTAGACAACTTCGGCGCCCCATCGCTCGACGGAATGAATCAACGCGATCGCCTTCTCCAGCGTCTCGCGCCCGGTCTGCACGATGCTGTCGGCGATCTCTGAGCATGGCATCCGGCCGGAAAAGGAGGCCGAAGTGTATCCGTAGGTGACATTGGCGATGAGCTTGAGAGCCAGTTGTCTATTGTTCAGCAGCCTTTGCAATATTTTGTCTTCCTTGTCCACTTTCATGCCACTCTTGACCATCACTCGTGTTTCGAGAATCTCGCTCAGCATCTTGGCGAGCAGCGATTTTCGTATGGCCGGTTTGACATACATGATCCCATTGGGGGCGATATTGATGTCATCTTTGAGGAGCTCGAGGAGTCGGTGCTCACGATGGTAGTCTGTGAAGCCCATTTTGTTTCTTCCCCGCCAGCTGACAATCCGACCGAGGAAGGTGGAATAGCAGTAGTTGTACGCAATCATCACGCTCGGATACAACGACTGGAAGTCCAGGACCAGAAGAGGGCTGGTGTAGAAGTCGCTCTGTGGTTCCATCACGAGTGGCAGGCATTCCAGCGCGTTCTGGCCGCCCACCTGTCGCCGACTGGGCGAAATCAGGATGAGATTTTCCGGCTTCGCGATACGAAACATGAGCGATTCGACCTTGAACTGTGAGCCGCGGGAGATCACCGAGAACCAGTCGACTCCCAACAGACGAGCTTGTTCGCTCGTTCTCGGCACCAACCCATTCGCCTCGAGAATCTCCAGGTCGATTTGCACTCTGGAGACGAAGTATTCCAGGACTTTGGCCAGATCTCGCGGGTTCTTGCTCCGGTACCACTTGGTGAGGTCGGCAAAGCTGTAATGAGGTATTCGCCGATGCAACAGATGGTAAACGACATTCTCCATCGTGTATTGGAGCAGGTTGAGTTCTCCGCGCATGGCCCGCCAGATATTGATGGTGTGCCGTCCAGTCACCCGGATGGTCGAGGTGTGAGTGAAGCCCCATCGGTCGTCGGCCTTGCCGAAACGGCCATGAGATTGAGATTTCATCCTTGAAAGCTCATCACAGTAGTTGAGATCATACTTCAGTCGAGCTCGTTCGATGAGGTATCCCCAAGAGCTGTTGTGTACTTCGTAGCCTGTCAAGATGTCGGGATCGTAGTAGCGTACAATGTCTACCAATCGCGTCAAGACGTCCAACTCGGTCGCTTCTTCTTCAACTTCCGCCGGCACATTTCGAGCAATCTTTTTGGCAATGTGAGGCTCGGTGGCAAGCGCCAGAATGCCAACGTGAACGTCACCCGTGTGGTCGTCGGCGCTTCCTTCGATTTCATCGTCGTCGGTTTGCACACACCAGAAGATGCAGGCCACTTCGTCTTCTTCCGGATTGGGAACCAGAGAACCTCGGGTATTAACATGGACTTCCAGGCTCATGAGGCTCATGTACTGAGTCTCGTGCATGACACTCGTCCTGGTTTGTTTCTGCGAATACTTGAATCCGTATTTGTTCTTTGGTGTAGGACCATCGATTTGCGATGGCTTGCTGGCCCTCACGTCATGTTCTCGAGATTCAGCGGCACCGGAGCCTTGGGCTTTTCTCTCATCCTCCAGCCAAGTCATGACTTCGGCCCGGCCTGGCGGCAAATCTGAAATGATCCATTCAGAGATGGTGCACCTTTTTCGCCGTTGGTTATCCGCAACGTCCTCCACGGCCCGATCCACAGAGGTTGGGGGCTTGCGACCATAGGTGGCCAAAGACTTCCCGGAGCAATCAAAGTCCGGCAAATACGGCACTGTTGCGCTTTCAAGCTTGAACTCTCGGCCTGCATATTCTCGTGGCTGGTCGGGCACGTCTTCCTCGTTGCTGTAATACGCATCTTGATAAATCACATCCGGAAGGCCTTCCTTCCACATCGTTGCCTGAACATACTTTGAACTTGGAGGTCGGCTCTGGAAGATGCACACATGTACATCATCTGGATGCTTGCGCAGTCCATTGAACAGGATCGGTTCGGTCATGACGGATTTGCTGCTCCGGACGGTGGTTATTTCGGTAAAGCTCTTTCCCGCGGGGACAGGAGGCGGCTTGAACGGAGTCTTTGTCACCGCCGGTGAGTTGACCGTCTTCTGTGAAGATTCTGGAGACCATTTTTGGGAAGAACTGCTCTTCTGACTCAGCCGGACAATAGTATTCGCATCGTTGGGATTTTTGACGACCGGAAAGGTCAGGGCAGACGTTTGCGGCTGTCCATTCCATTTCTTCGACGCTTCTGACTGGCATGATGATGAAGAATGGTGACTGCTGGTCATTGGCGGCGGCACATTCACCCTCTCGGTAAGGTTTGCGGCATCGTCAAGTTCGTCTATTCCGGTGAGCAAGTCAGAGTCTTCTTCAGATCCCGAGAGTGTCACGTCTGGGAGGACATTCTCGTCATCGACGAGTCTTCTCCGCCTTTTTCGAGGCTTGAACTCTGGCTTCACGACGAAACGTGCCCTCTTCCCAGAACTTGTGATGTCGGAGTGATGAACTGCATACTCTTCTGGAAGCTCGAACGCATCATCTTCAAGATGGCTGGTATCTCCCGCCTGCCGAATGCCAAACTTTTCGTACTCTGAAGAGCTGATGGGAGTCGTGACCGGGTCACCAGAGCTAACAGTGGTATTTCCAGTTGTGCCTTTGACGGGGGCCATGTGTTGTTCGGAAGAGAGATCCTGGGCAGGATATATGTCCTTGACAGGAGACGGGTCACCGCGGCCAGCCACATCTTGGACCCGGCTCCTGTCGACAAGACTTTGTCCGGCTCTGGCCGCTTCATGAGATGTGGATTGACCCTCGCCGTCCCCTACCGCCCATGATTGGGATAGCTTATGAGGATACAGATCTTCCACACTGTCCAAAGCCGTTTGAATGGTGCCCTCGAGCGAGGGAGGCTGCACAAATGATTCAAAGGTGAGTTGTTGTTTGTCACTCTTTTCAAACTCGTCCGCCGCGATGTGAGCGATTTTCTCCCGGTATTCTTCCTCGTGTATCCATCGTCCAGGCTCTTTATTGCGCGGGTCTGCCGACATTGAGATGAGAACTTCGGGTGGAAATGGGCTGCTTTTGGAATCTGTGAGTCCCATTCGGGACTTTCTTCGATATGTTTCATCTTTCCAGAGCCCCGCCATACTTTGGACTAATTTCGCGTCCAGCGGTAAGGGATGAACACGCTCGATGAAGTCATGATGTATTGGCCGAGGCTCGACACCTCTCCGATTCAAGATGTGCTGCACACATAGATCGACCTCCAGGGCACAATGACTTTGCTTCGGTAAGGCTACCTCGTCTGAGACATTTTCCGGCAGTATGGACCGGTCGTGCCAACGATGCATCAAATTCGTCAACTCCAGGTATCGAGGGACAGGTCCACGAAATTTGACCTTTTCGCAGTCCATGTAGCCGCATCCATACAGGTTGTAGTCGCACATCCACTGAGCCAAGTACTGCATGTGGCTTTCGTACGGTTGCAACACTCTCTTCATAACCGCTCCCTCTCGCAGCAAATCCGCTAATCTCGTCGTATACAAGGGATTGAGCAGGTATATTTTGAGGTAGAATTTGTGTCCCACATGGTACCCATAGAATGGAACGCCTTTGACCAGAGAGATATGGGCCACATATCTATTCTTCCCGTCATACGCGTTCCTGCGGTAGCTGGTGGCTAAGGCATGGTCGACGGCGAGCTGCAGAGTGCGAATGGCGATGTCGACATCTTCCGGCACCAGACTCCCGCTGTACTCGATATAGGTGTATTGTAGAGCTCCATGTACGTGCACGAGCACCTTCTGACCAGTCTCTGTCGCCCCGAAGACGCGTATGACCGAAATTCGAGGTCGGTCGTTGGCGTTGTTACCGGCGGCGCCCCGTGGCAGAGGAGGGTCGAACTCATCGTTCGGCACCGCTTGGTAGTGGTCGAGACAATTGAGACGGACTCGAAAGATTTTATCCATTGAGGTCACCGAGACGCGACCCCTTCACTTCGAGGAGGCTGCATGATGCTTTGCACTTTTCGCCGCTAGCAAAGAGAAAAGGGTTTCCAAATGACCAGGGCTTTAGTACTGTACCCGTATCATTAAGCCCTGCATGGGTCTTGCAGGTGTAGAAGAGGAACATGGCGCAGATTGTTTGCGGCACTGGGGTGGGGGCGTTGACGACAGTGAACTTGACCACCACAACCAGGGACGTCATATTGCCGGCTTCTGCTCCACATGCCGCCTTCAACATTAGAAACATTCTACACCTCTCTGCACAACGCCGATCCGGCATACCTCTCTTCCTTAAGACGTCGCGATCCAAGACTATTTATGTTTCCCCTCTCGATGCCCAGTCTTTGAGAATTTCGCCACTGCACAGTTCAAGATGTCCAAAAGCAAACCGCCTCCACCTGGGGCCGACCAGTCTCGAAACGAATATATCCCTTCTTTCATCAGCAAGCGGCCATTCTACGTTGAGTACGTAAAATCCCTCCAAGAACTCAAATGATATCTGAACCATCAATGCGCGGAAAGAGACTAGCATATAGGAATGCCAGGACAACCGCATGGTGGTTGAGATACACTCGCGCTGATTCAGAATCCTTCAAAGACCACTGCTGATTACATGGACTAGTGAATCCACTTCGGACGCCGACTACTTAGAACACCAGCGTCTTCAATCCGCCCCAAAAGACACCCTCGACAAAGCAAAATGGTACGACCGGGGCCGCAAGGCCGGACCCGCCGCGACCAAATACCGCAAAGGCGCGTGCGAGAACTGTGGTGCCATGACACACAAGACGAAAGACTGCCTCAGTCGACCGAGAAAGCACGGGGCGCGGTGGACGGGGAAGGATATCCAAGCGGATGAGGTGATTGAAGATGTGACGCTGGGCTGGGACGCAAAGCGAGATCGGTGGAATGGCTATGACCCGCAGGAGTACGCCGCTGTGGTCAAAGAGTACGAGGAGCTGGAGGCGTTGAAACGGGCGGCAGGAGACTCAAAGGATGGCCAGAAAGCACTCGAGAATGGCGACGCCGTGCCATCCGATGCAGATGCCCGGTACGGCGAAGAGACGGACATGGGCCGCTCACAACCGACTTCCACACGTCAGCTCCGGTTGAGAGAAGACACTGCAAAGTATCTAATCAACCTCGACCTCGACTCTGCCAAATACGACCCCAAGACCCGGTCCATGGACACATCCGCCCAATCCCTTTCCCAAAACCCGAGCGCGTCAATAGCGGAGGAAGACTTCATCCGCCCCAGCGACGACGCCGCGGCAGAATTCGAGCGGGCCCAACGCTACGCCTGGGAAACGCAAGAATCGGCCAACCCAGGAACCAAAAAACTCCACCTCCAGGCGAACCCGACCGAAGGCGAAATCCTGCGCAAACGGCAGACCGTGGCGGCCGCGGAGAAGAAGGCTGCTCAGCGCAAGGCCCTCTTGGAAAAATATGGCGGCGCCGAACATCTTGAAGCGGCGCCGCTGAAATCCAACCAGGTCGTGGCCAACGAGCGGTACGTCGAATACGACGAGTCTGGCCATGTCAAGGGTGAAGCCCGACACATAGCCCGTTCAAAGTACCCAGAAGACGTCTACACCAACAATCACACCTCGGTCTGGGGTAGCTGGTGGCACAACTTTCAGTGGGGTTACGCCTGCTGCCACTCGACGGTGAAGAATAGCTACTGTACCGGCGAAGCAGGCCGGCTGGCCTTCGAAGCCGCCGAAGACATGCGCACCGGCGAGATGCTGATGCTCGAAAACGGACGATCCGAAGATGACAAGGCGAAGGCCGACGCCGACACCTCGTTACCAAAAGTATCAGGCGTGGAGGAGCCACAGCGATCGGACGGCGCGGTCACGAAGAAAAGGACGCTGCAAGAAATCCAGTCCGGGGTCACCGAAGAGGAAATGGAGACCTACAAACGCAACCGTCGGGCCGCTGAGGATCCCATGGCGAATTGGCTGGGAAAGGATGAGTTGCTGTCATGAATTGCTCATCTTCCCTTTGCGTTTGTGCCGGTGCTACCCTACAAGCGTTCGATTGCGCTCGGGTATACTGGCGTCCCATGAGGTTACTTGTCGATTTTTCAGAGGCTGTTGTGGCACCGCACGACGACAGGTGACAGCTATTCTGCTTCCGGATACAAAACAGCCCTTTATCTGCATATTAACCAGATCCTCCCTGCATTTGGGTACAGTCTACAATCAGCGAGTGTCAACCATTTGGAGAACGCGATCCTATTTACAGCCAAGCAGACACTCACTACAGCCGTCCACCATGCTCCTGCTCTTTGGCTTCTTTCCTCTTCACCCTATACAATGCGGTGCCGACATATTGTCCGCGCTCTATGGCTCCGCCGTTGGATTATATCGATTCTGGAATGTTGATATAGCTGACGGTCGAGAGGCCGGTCTCTATCAGACTTGGTCCAGCGATCGTCTTGTGAGACTCATCCTCCTCCACGGCGTCGCCGAAGGAGGCAACGGGATGCCATCACAATGATCGCTAGCCAGTTTCCCAGTAGCCGTGTCCGCACGGCGGGCATAGTGGACATGAAGATGGAGAAGAACCGATTGGTGACTGTGAATGTCGCCAGAATGTGAGGAAGGAGCTGGAGCGTAATGCCGCCCAAGTTGAAACACGACTCTCGCATGAAGAGTACCGAGAGAAGCCAGGCAGGCCCACAGTCGAGAGACCTGACGGAACAAGGGGAACACTAGAGCTGAGTCGCCACGGAAGATGTATGGATGCTCTGGAGGAGTCGGTGTTGAGTACTTGATTACTCTAGGCTCCCCTCCCTTGAGAGTCGCCGGATATCCATGCCTATATCAATAACATTCACCTGAAATCACTTTTTTGCTAGTGATACACTTCAAACATGCGTATACCAACATCAAGTCTCGATTAGCCTTCCGTTCTAGTGGTCGTCTCTCGTCAGCGAGCGGTTTGCCGTCCCATTTCATAATCGTCGTGACCGAATTACGGCGCCTTAGTTGGTGTACTCTGGATGATCGCATTGGGCTTGTGCGAGTTGTACTGTTGCAACTCTTTTTTGAGATTTCGGATTATGCCCTCCAGCCTCCGACGTTCGTCTTGTTCGGCCTAGATCCCATTAGCATGTGTCCGCACGGAGGCGCGTATCCTGACTCACCCGGAGGGTTTTGAGGTTCTCGGCCCTTGTATCGCGCATCATCTTCTTGAATTCATTCTTCAACACCATGGTCGACGTGATCTCTGTCGGTGCCCCGGCCTTGGCCCCGAGCCATTTGACTTTTTCTTCGCTGAGCTGGGTCTCTAAGGCCTCGCACCGCTGCTGCAGACTGTCGGTCAACTCTTCCAGCCGTTCACGTTCTTTCTCGTCTTCAATGCTTTGCTTGGTCATTGCTTCGTAGTCCTCAATCGTCTCCTTGAGCTCTTTCTGCAGCGCATTCACCTTGTTCTGCAATTCCGCACTCCCGGCACCTTTGGCTTCATGCTGCGAGGCCAGGAAGTCCAGCTGTTCCTCGAGCGCTTTGTTGCGGGTGTTGAGATTGTCAATCTCCTTCTGAATGGCGGGATTCATCGAGACATCAGCGGCACGCTGCGCTCGTGTCCCATAGGCACCATCCAGCTCCGCCTTCACAAATGTCAGCTCCGTTTGGACACGGACCACCTCCGACTCAAGATTTTCCATCTCGGCGCGCGTCTTGGTCACCTCGCGATCCGCTTCGTCTTTGGCCGCGGCTAAGTCGTGAATTTGGGCCTGGAGGACGTTGATGGCGTCGTCGTGTTGAGCCTGGAGTTGGGCATGCTCGTCCTGCTTCGTTTGCAAGTCTGTCAACAGTTTCTTTTCCGCGTCTCTCCGAGCAGCACGTTCGGCCTCGATCGCTTCATTCTCACCGGCCCCTCGCTGCTGCTCAAGGAGAACATTGTCTTGTTTGGCTCGATCCAACTGCTCCATGAGCAGATTGATCTGGTCGCGGGAATGTTGGGCTTCCTGCTCGCCCATCGCATGCAACCGCTTGGTCTCCTCGAGTTCGTCCGTCAACTCCCGAATCTGAGTGTCGCGTTGTGCGTCAGACTTGCTGTTGAGCTCTCTCTGCTGTTGGATCTGCCGGGTCAGGATGTCCTTCTGCTCGAGCAGTGTCTGCACGCGTTGACTGAGTCGGTCCAGCACGACGGCAGAAAAAGCCAGTTGCGATGGCAAATCCTTGCCCCGTGGCTCATCTTGGGGCAGCATCGGACTCTGACTCACCGAGTTGGTTCGCTGCAGCATGTCATGTAACCGAACATTGACATTCTCAAGCTGATCTTCCGAATCAAAAACCAACTTCTGTGCCGCGCCGATGGTGCGGGCCTGAGCGGCTTCCATCGCATCCAGGCCCTGAGACATGTAACCGAGATGTGCTTGGATCTGTGCGCCGACGCGGCCGACCATGTCCTCGTCGGTTGGCTGAGGAGGCGGGTCGAAATGTTCCTGTGGTCCGGCGTGAATGATCATCGTGTGCAGGCGCTTGTTGAGTTCATTGAGACGACTTGCCACGTCGTCGATCGCTTGCATCTCTCTCGCAGATGCCCGATTCTTGGACATCCTCCCACTGGGAATATTCCGTCCGAAATCGGTGACATAGTCGGGGACCTGGTACAGGCTCCGCTCGTCAAAGTCGTCCATTCCCTCCATTCCGGAGACGCTGCCGTTGGGCAGGCTGGCCATGCTCTCCGGACTGCGAGGCAGCTCTTGTCGTCGGAGGTTCTTTTTGAGGCCTCGATGGGTCATTTGTAAAATGCCGGCCGTGTGTTCCAAAATCCGTCGCTGCACCTCCTCCAGTCTCTTTTCCAGCCGTGTCAATTCCCGAGTCAGCTCTTCGATTTTCCGGTTGCTGACCATGTATTCGTCGTCGGCACGGCTGAGCGTCTCATTTGCTCCGCCCTTGACGCTCCCCAGCAGACTCCGGCGCGACTTCTCCGCCTTCGGTTCGGGGCCGTCGGTCTTTCCACGGGTGGAATACAGCCGGTTCAAAGACTGGGCCGCATCCCGCAATTTGCTTTCCAGAGCCAGTTTCCGCCGGGTGGCATCAGCCCGGGTCCGCAAAAAGGCCTTCTCCTTCTTGAGCCGCTCAACCTCCTCAAACGTGAGAATTTCAAAATCCCGGCTGTCACTGATGGCGGTCTCGGTCAGGAGATGCATCGTGACCGGGTCCTGCATGTTCAAAAGGCCGGAGCTGCGCGGCTGGGTCTGATTGACCGGGCCTCGTCGATCAGAAGCCTCGTCGGAAAGAGCCGGTCTCAGTACGGGATTGTAGCGCGGTTGCTGCTCTTCAAAGCCGGCTCGCAGTGCTCCAGGCGGGAAGCTTCGTGTCGGAGCAGGGGCCGGGGAGTCGTCGACGGGGCCAGGGCCGCTGTAGATCGAGCTGGGCACATAACGACTGCCGTCCTCGTCCATGCTGCCGGCCAAGGACTGCCGGAGGCCAAAGTCGAAGGGCTGCATCGAGGACTGCATGATGGCTGTGCTTCCGTGTTCGATCCCTCGTTCCTTTCTCTCCTCCCCCAAATTCCTATGCTCAGGTCTTTATTTTTGTTGTCTGCACTTCATTGGGTGTCTTCGAACAGACCGCATGGTGCCGACGGTGTGGAAGCCAAGGCAAGGACCGACAAAGGTGAGGAAGAAAGAGCGACGGACAAAGAAAAAGACAGACACTGAACGGCCAGAGTACAGACAAGGCGCGAGGTCAGGAGAAGGGCAACAGTCGGTTGAAGACGCGTGAGGCGCAGGGCGGATGCTGGGTCATGGCTAATTTCAGCCAATGCCGACACCCCCGGCAGCATGGAATGCTGCTGTTTGGCCAGAGTGGACACCACACACAACCGCCCGTCAGCCGCCGTCAATGCGGCCGATCAACCGGTTGGTGCAAGTACCTGAGTTTTACCCTCAAGGGACAGGCTTACCCACTCCTCCTTGGCTATCCGGATACGACTACTCCTGACAGTGTCCTCAACCGGCTGATCCCTTGCTACTCTGCTAGGCTGGAGACTACACTTGATGGGGCATGGGCGCTCGCGTGCGCAGGACTCCAAGATTGCTCCCAGAGCATCATCTCTCGCAGCAAGCGAGATTAGAATGCCACGAACACAAACTGCGCGGAAGGCTGCCGACTGGACCGCTCTTGTATCCGTCCGTGGTGTGGCACTGACTGGCCAACGACGAGCAGTTCATTCTAGCTCAGATTAGGGCGGTATGCGGGCGCCACGTCAAGACGCCACAGGGAAATCTCCTTATCGGCGGTGAGCAGATCAGTCGGCATCGACAATGGGAGACACTCCTCCCAAGCAGATGCACGTCGTCCAACGCGCTGCCACTCCTGTCACTGTCCCCGTTGCAAATAATGACTCTGCTTCATCGCCTGGTTTGCGGAGCTCCTCCCCGGCCAGCACGACACCAGCCCACGCGGGGGACGTGACCATGTCGCGGTCTTTATCACGGATCTCAACCAGTTCCGTGGTGACGTACAAAGTGTACAAGCGGCGGTTTTGGGGCCTGGCCCAACTGGTATTGCTCAACATTGTCGTCTCTTGGGACTGGATCGCGTTTGCGCCAGTGTCAGACACGGCGGCGACCTATTTCCACACCTCGGAATCCATCATCAATTGGGTGTCGACGGCGTTCCTCTTTGCTTTCTGTGTGGCGGCGCCATTCACCTTGTACGCGCTGAACCGATATGGGCCGAAGACGTCCATCGTCGTGTCTGCCTGCCTGATCCTGGTGGGCAATTGGATCAAGTATGGCGGCACGCGCGCAAACAACTTCGGCGCGGTGATGCTTGGACAGCTGTTCATCGGCTTCGCACAGCCCTTTGTCCTTTCCGCCCCGACGAGCTATAGCAATCTGTGGTTCAGTCCTTTGGGTCGCACCACAGCGACCGCGGTGGCCTCCCTGGCGAACCCGTTTGGGGCGGCCTTGGGTCAACTCATCTCGCCCGTCTGGGTGTCGAAACCGTCCGACATCCCGAACATGATCCTGTACATCAGTATCATTTCTTCCGTGGCCAGCGTGCCGGCCTTCTTCATTCCGTCGAAACCGCCGTCTCCTCCGTCCGCGGGAGCCATGACCGACCACATGACGTCGGACTCGATGCGCCACGATCTTCACCGCCTGTTTACCTCGCTGGAGTTCTACCTCATCTTCCTCCCGTTTAGCATCTACGTGGGCTTTTTCAATGCCTTCTCCTCCCTGCTCAACCAAATTCTTGAACCATACTCTTTCACCGAGACCGACGCGGGCATTGCCGGGGGCATCCTCATCGTCGTCGGTCTCGTTTGCGCGGCCGTCTCGTCGCCTTTGATCGACCGATTCAAGTTCTACCTCATCTACATCAAAATCGCCGTGCCCATCATTGGCCTGTGCTATCTCATTTTTATCTGGGCGCCACCGAGCCATTCACTCGGATACGCATTTGCCATCTGTGCCATTCTCGGCGCCGCCTCCTTCAGCCTCGTCCCGGTGGTGTTGGAATTCCTCGTCGAGATCTACCACCCGCTCGGGCCGGAACTGGGCAGCACGGTCTGCTGGTCTGGAGGTCAGCTGCTCGGCGGTATTTTCATCGTCATCATGGACGCCCTGAAGGACGGACAGCAGGCCCGGCCGCCTCAGAACATGCACCGCGCCTTGGTCTTTCAAGCAGTCGTGGCCATGCTGGTGACCCCGTTGCCGCTCTGCCTGGGTCTGTTCGGCCGTGGAGGACAGGTGAGGCCGAGGAGGTGGGAGGTCGATCGGAGCGGCAACAACCCGAGAGAGGAGGAATGGGAGGAGGAGGATGGTGATGATAGGGCACTGAGTGGTGGTGGTAATGGAGAAGGAAGGGTTCGAATATAAGGCCATGGGCGAGTGTATCGGAATATTATGGCAATTGGTTGGGGATATAATGACCGGCAATTGGTTGGGATATAATGACCGTATGCGCATTAATGCAAGAATCGAGCATCTCCGACAAACTCTGTAGGTGACCCATTAGCACGGTGGCAGCGGCAAGGAAACGCCAGACGTGGCAATCTTCCAACGGCCAACACGCCTCACAAGCCTTCCGACGAGACGGCCAGAAAGACAATGGAAAAGCAAGTCGCTTTCCGGGATGGTTGCGAGGAGATTTGCTGTACAGAGGTGGCTGTGTGTTGTAGGTAAAAGATTCTATTTCAAACACTTCTCAAGGGCGCAACTCGATCACAAGAGACGCTCCTTTAGTTTCCTGCTGGACCTTCCACACCCCGTCGTGGTTGGCATTGTGTTGGCCTCGTTTATGCGGGCACTCGCTCTTCATGACCTCGCTGTGAACGGTAAAAGAACAAGGTCTTGGTCGAGGGTCGGGTCAAAATGGACCAGAGGATAAAGTTGTCATTGCTTATTTCAGTTGCTTGAACAGCTTGGGCGCCGCACACTGGGTCGCGCAGTGTTGGAGGTGGAAAACTGGGCATCTCAGTTAACAAAGGCAGGCGGTCATTGAGGAAGCCAAATCGTACACTCTTCCACGCAGTCCTCTTTGGGGCCCTTGTAATCCGGATCCTCCTGTGCGGCCGTGACACGCTCGACGCACTCGTCAAAGTGATGCTTGAAGCCGACGCATTGGGCCGATTTCGCACAATCTGTTTAAAGGCGTTCAGTCAGCATCTTTGATCTCGGCTCCTGCGCAAGTTCCACTTGGTCCGACCCGGCTGACCCAGAGAGATACATACCCTCTTCCAGCTGGGGTTTGGGATCCACCGGCTCCTCCTCCTCTTCCTCTTCTTCCTCTGCCTCCTCATCTCCAGCCTCCTCCTTCTCCTCCTCCTCTTCGGTACTCTCCGCTCCGCTTTCGTCCTCGGCCTCGTCGGCGGGGGCTTCGGCATGCACCTCCTGCACAAACGACACCGAGCTCAGCACGTCGTAGAGAAAGTCCGTGATCCCCATCTTGTCCCGGTTATTGACGGAAAAGACTCAGACAGATGTCAACGTCAGAGAAAGAAAAGGGCCACGAGGATGTCGCTGGTTCCTGGTGAGCGCAGAGGTGTTTTTCTGATCCTGCGCAGCAGCTAGGGATTGGAAAGAGCTCAAGCTCAAAGCTAGCTCCGAAAATGACCTTGACCTGATTGGGCGCGTCCTGTGCCAAGCCTGCCCACAGACCTGTCCATACTCTGCACATTTACTTGGTTCTGCGAAAAGGCCTCTTCTAGATCATGCGCGTGATGGAGGGAGGCCTTGCAAATGAGTATTGCTTGAGAAAAGAGCACTAACATGTCTCTGGTCACAACCAAATTGGTTCGCCATGCCGACATCATGATACATGGAATCATTCGTCCTTCCCTTGACATCCGGACACCTTGCTTCGAAGACAGATGGAAAGGCCGCAAGTGGCCGGTCGTCTACGGCGAGAGTCTCCGGTCCAGTTCCGCCTGAATGCTCTGCTGCTGCGTCTCCTCGTAACCTGGTGGCGCATCCGGAGGCGGTTGGAAATCATGCTCTGGCGAAGCCGGATTCGGGGCTGAAGCATCACAACGACGGTCCTGCCCGATTTCTTCGGTTGGGTGGCCCGTCGCATGGGCCGAGTCGAGCCTCGACTCTTCCTCCGCGTGAGGAAGGGGGGCCATTCTGTCGTGGCCGGAATCCTCGTACGACGGGAGCTGATCGAGGTGCACGGCCTCCAGGTTGACACCACTCAGAAATCCATCTTGGCGCGTTCCGTGGAGGTTACGGTCTCTCGCGGTTTCAACAACCTGTTGTAGCCTCTCTTTGATGCTCTCAAAGTTCGAATGGAAGTCGGATGCACCTCCGTCCTTGAAAGTCAACTTGAGCTCAATTGCTGAATGGCCGGCGGGTATGTTGCCTCCTGGTACTGGCTGCAGCATCGACTGCCACGCATTTGGTCCGAACCAAGGAATGATAATGTGCGAGTCGTGAAGATTCAGCAGAGGGGCTGAAAAGGACTTGAAGTCCTCCGTCGACGTTTCCGGCAGATACACTATCTCGTGTCGGGTCAGCAAGACATGTTCGAAATTCTCCAGTCATCAACCGCATACTCTCTGGTTGGTCAGATAGACGGTGCCCGCGCTGCTGTGTATCGCGAGGGGATTGTGGGCAGGGTAATTTGCTGGGGTGGTCAAGGCAAGCGCTGTTCTTGAAGATGACTTGTAGATGATCCTCTCCCCTGGCAGGCGCACAAATCCCTCGTGGTGATCGAGCATAACCCAACTGGGGGCCCACAGTCAACGAACCGTACACCACGAGCAGAATAAACCAACGTACTTGATCGACATGGCGCTACCCAGAGCAGAGAGCACGACTGAAAGGAGTAACAAGATGGGTCGAGCCAGCCGGTGTGGTGACGTGAGTAAATTTTTGGATTCAGAGGGACGCGGACGATCCCGCCCGAGGGCCGACAGCTGGCTTCTTGATATATGTCTCGTTTCTTGCTTCGTCGTGTCGGTCAGTCCCCTGAGCACTTCTTAACGAGTCTGCAAGACACTCAGATCGAGCATGTGACGAATGGAATACCGATTAGAGCCCCCCAAGGCGTGGAGCAGGGCGAATCTCAGTGGCGATAGGTGACGGAGGAGGCTGACGCCCAGGGAGGGCTTGCCAAGATGGAAGCGGACGGACGAAGGATACAAACAGTACAAATAATGAAATCAGCGGTCGACTCTTCCTCGCTGGTCTAGAATATCGCAACGCCCTTCTGGCGGATTTTCTTCGATACATCAGCAGTGGTGCGTGGTCTTGCCCTTTTGTTGGATGCACAGGCACGACAACAGCATTGCACTCGAGTGCGTCGTACCGGCTTTGCTCCGCGCTCCACCGCTGAGGCTGTGCGGTATTGTTGCTGCCTGAGTCTTTCAATTCCTGACGTCCTACTCCTCCCACTCTGATCATTGGATTTCTGGACCTTTTATCCTTCCATTCGCATGGCATGATCTCTCTGATCCCTTTGTCATTTGCCATGGCAATGGATGACATGACTTGACTTGGTCTCTCCTCACGACAGCCATCGGGCCCGATGCTGACGGTCGTGCCCATTCCTTTCCAACATCCGTTCACGTGAGCGAGCTGACGATCGTTCCATGAGGAAACGGTCCCACGACGATGTTTAAGGGTGCTTTCTCGAATCTGGGCGTGAGCACCAGCACCCGCACCCCCCGAGCTGTTCCCGCCGTGTCATCCCAGACCTCCGAGGCAGCGGATCAATTGGGTGCGCTTCCCTCTCCGTTCCCTGCACTGGATGCCACTTCAACTCTGTCGACGCCGCAGTGGGCGCGGGAAATGAATGCAGAGAGGGTTCGGCGGCACAGTCGGGCCTCCTCAATCGTATCCACCCGAACCAGGTTTTCCACCACGACGCTGCAGGACGACGCGAGAAGTATCGATATCAATGTGGGAGGGCAGTATTTTCGAATCAGCAGAGATGGCTCTCGAATCACTGCCGACGCCCCTCCACCCTATCCCGGCCCCGCGCGTGAGACGGCGTCGATCGATGGCCGGCGTCAGCCGCCTACACCGGCCAGCATGCCTGCAGCATCCGCGGATGAGAGCGCTGAGAACTGGCATGAATCCGAAACACCCAGGACGTCTCTCGCGTCCCTGAATCTAGATCCCGGACTCCGAGCCAATATCCTTGATCCCTCCGAGTTCGACATGCCGTCCCCCATCGACGTTGATCAGTCCGGCGAGCGCTCTTCCAGTGCGACCGTGAGAGCGACCACCCGAGTGAGTAATCACGGACCACTCGCCGACGGAGAGTCTGAACTATTTTCAGCACCAGCGGAGCTGCCAAGGTCGAGGACACTGTCTCCCATGGCAGGCCTCCACAACCCGCTGCCACAACCATCCTCACCACTCAGGCGTCGAAATGGAATCCGTCTCCCCAGGCTCATCACAAATTCCGTGGGACCCGATGGTGGCCTGGGTCCTGGTCGATGGCGAGCGAACGCGGCGACGACCAGGAGTGCGTCCTCCCATTCGCCCTTGCAAGTGAGATCTGCTGGTCCCATCCTGTCCACTTGCCCTCGTGATGAAACGCCATCATCGCCCGCATACATTGGTCGGGGAGCAGACGGCGTGTTCCCTCTGCTCAGGGAGCCCCGGGCGACGCGAGTGGAAGAGACACCAGCCAGTCCGGACGATCACAGCACGCCGTTGCCGATGGACAGTGAGAACGAGATCAGCCTCCATTACGCGAGAATGATGCGCCGATTGGATCGCGACCATCGCAAAGCTCTGCATCTCAAGGACACAGAATTAGCCGAGTATCGAGAGAGATTAAACGAGATGGACACGGTCTACAGGCAAGAACTGAAAGCCAGGGATTTCATCATCGACGACCTGAAGAAAAGACTGGCGCATCTCGAGGAGAACATGGAGGCCAAGATTGAGAAGGCTCGAAATGAGGTCGAGGATTTGTGGGAGAGCCGGTGGAAAGATCGGGACTTTCATCTCCGTGAACGGATGCGGCGGATGGAAGAAGAGGCGAAGAGGACGGTCGACGGGATTGTCCTGGCCGGGCCCTGACAGGAGGCAGAAAGTCATGGATCTTGGACACACTATCTCGGATATAATATCTTCGTACAGGGTCTTGAATGTGAGTTTCTGTTGGCATGGGTTTGCTCGCCTGTGACTGTGGATAGATCCTCGCCTTACTATTGGCTGTGGTCAGCCCGCTTCAGACGTCAGAGCGTTGCTGCTTTGCACCCTAGCCAACCCCACGCTCGGTCTCAACGTTGACGGCGGTGGTCCATGCCTCAACACCCCTCTCCTGTTGGTAAGGCTGGTCCATTACTGTCCACTCATTTACGGTCTCGACCTCGCCGTGACCAGCCGCTCGTCTGACCAGGTCTGACTTTTCCTGCCATCCGTTCAGATCCTCCCGCCGACGCTTCCACCTCAACCTCTTTGCTCTCATTCTTTTCCACGGTCTGAGGGCCGCGTGCCCACCCCCAGCGCGATGCCTCGTCAATCGACCGGCACGAAGGTGCCCAGGCAAAGGAAGAAGAAGGGTAACACACGCATGATACCATGGCTGTACGATCTCGTGCTGTGGGCACTCTCTGTCCTCATTGACCTCTTCTTCCGAGAGGTCCATCCGCGGGGAGCGTGGAAGGTGCCCAAAACAGGACCCATTATTCTTGTGGCCGCGCCCCATGCCAACCAGGTGGGAATATGCCATCCGAGGCGCCAGGCCGCTGACTGACTGATGTCCAGTTCGTGGACTCATTGGTGCTCATGAGGATCCTCAAGACCGAAGCCAACCGTCGAATTTCGTACTTGGTAGCCGAAAAGTCGACCAAGCGACCCTTCATTGGGGCCATGTCGGCCGCCATTGGCGCCATCCCCGTCGGCCGGGCTCTGGACCAGGTGAAAGCGGCCAAGGGAAAGATCTTTCTCCCCGATCAAGACAATGATCCCACCCTCATTCGAGGCGTGGGGACCGACTTCACCACCCGTGACTTCGAAGTGGGCGGACTGATCGTGCTGCCCAAAGTGAGAGGTCAGACGCCGAGCACGGCGATTGGCGAGATCGTGTCAGCCACCGAGTTGCGGCTGAAGAAGCCGTTCAAGACGGCCGAAGCCCTGGAATCGCTCACCGCGAACGGGCCGAGGAGCGGGAATATCACACTGGGAGGAGAGGAGGATGGTGACGGCAAGCTGGAGGCATCTCGAGGCACCACCTTCAAAGTCGCCCCCCACGTGGACCAAAGTAAAGTCTACGCGGCCGTTTTCGCGGAGCTGGAGGCCGGCGGATGTGTGGGCATCTTTCCTGAAGGAGGCAGCCATGACCGGCCGGATCTCTTGCCCTTGAAGGCCGGGGTGGCCATCATGGCTCTGGGCGCTCAGGCGAACCATCCCGACTGCGGCGTCAAGATCATCCCGATAGGAATGAACTATTTCCATGCGCACAAGTTTCGGTCGCGGGCCGTGATCGAGTTTGGCTACCCCATTGAGGTCCATCCCGACCAGGTGGCGGCATACAAGGCGGGCGACCGGAGGAACGCGGTCGGCTCCCTTCTCGAAACCGTCTATCAGGGCCTGCTCGCCGTGACTCAAAGCAGCCCGGACTACGAGACGCTGATGCTGGCGCAAGCGGCCCGAAGGCTCTACAACCCCTCGGGAAAGAAATTACCCCTTCCGCTCGTGGTGGAGATCAACCGCCGGATGATGAAAGGCTACACACAGTACAAGGACGATCCCCGCGTCGTCGCGCTGAAGAAGGACGTCCTCGACTACAACCGACGGCTCCGCGCGCTGGGCATCCGAGACCACCAAGTCGAATGGGGCAATGCGGCCAAACGTCCTTGGTGGTTGATCCTCGGGACCCTCCTCTACCGCGTGGGACAGTTGCTCGTGCTGAGCGTGGGAACGCTGCCAGGCTTGGCCATGTTCTGGCCCGTCTTCGTCACGACCAAGGTCATCTCGGCGAAGAAATCTCGAGAGGCCCTGGCCGCGTCGACGGTCAAGTTGCAAGGACGGGACGTCATCACCACGTGGAAGCTGCTGGTCGCCATGGCTTTCGCGCCCGCGCTGTACGCGTATTACACCGTCATCGTCTCTCTGTGGTTGATCTACAACCGCCGCGACGGGTATTACACGAGCCGTGTGCCCTGGTGGATGGTGGCCCGCACCTACGTCCTCGACGCCCTGCCTATCTGGCTGTTCTCCGTCCTGTTTCTCATCTTGTGCATCGGACTCACCTTCGCGGCCTTGAGGATTGGTGAGATCGGCATGGACGTGCTCAAATCCCTCCCGCCGTTGTTTGTCGCCTTGAGTCCTCGGTCGTCGAATGCGTTGGTCCGACTGCGGGAGAGACGGCAGGCGTTGTCGGTGAAGGTGGTGGATGTCATCAACACCCTCGGCCCAGCGGTGTTTCCCGACTTTGATGCCGACAAGATTGTGGCTGATCCGTTCAGAGAAGGCGCGTACCAGTCTCGATACAAGAAGATGCCTGAGGAACCGAGGATGGAGGAGTCTACTGAGCCGACGACGCCGACCTCGGGCGCTCCCGACGACCATGACCGGGATTTGCCTTCTGGGAAATCATTTGGCGTATTGCCGCCGAACGAATCCTTCCGCGATATCGGTGGCTTTGGTTTCTTTGCTTCCCGGCCTCAAACCCCGAAGAGCCGCAGCCGCAGCAGCTCCGCCGGGGGTGCGTTGGCCTCAGCCGGCATGCCCATCAAAGCTTTCAGCGCTCTCAACACCAAAGAAAGTTTCGACGAAGTGAGCATGCGTATTCGGGGTGCCATGCGGGAGAGGGGTCGGAAACGGGAAAGCGAAGGCATCGAGACCGGCACTGAGAGCAGCTGGGACATGGCGTCTGACGGGCGAATCACCCCGACCACCGAGGACGAGGAGCCGAAGAAGGATCGCTGAGCTTGGCGTGAACATGACCATATCACGAACAGAAGCAGCTCCACTGTTTCTGTTCACGAACACGGGATTCAACGGATATATCAACCTGAAACTTTGGTTTTGTCCGTCTCGCTTGCAAACTCTCCACGTCAACGGCGAGGTCGACGTTGTTGACCAAGTTTGCGAATACATCACGAATAGGGGAATCTGCACAACGATCTGATGAACTTGTTGGAACAAGAATCCTGATTCCTTATGCTCTATGCCGCCGGACCCTGTCCTGGATGATGGACGCTCGGTCGGGCGGCGAAGAATCTTATAGCAATGTGAACAAAGTTGCGCGTACGCTGGCTTGCATATATGGAGTCCCCCGAGCAGAGGCTTGCCTTGCAACCATTGCACCCACAGCCGCAGTCTGGGGAACCGCCATGGTGGCACTTATCTGGCCGTTAGATACTCCGATTTCAGAGAAGAGGCGAGTATGGTGTTCAGGACCTAGAGTTACGATTCCAGAGTAATAAGAGGCACGCTCTTTCAATGCAACTAGTTCCGCCATCACACCTGCACTATGGACCAAGATATGTATGGGAAAGGGCCAGCCTTCTGCCGCCATCCCGCCGGTATCTGGTCGTGAATAAGTGGGTCCACCAAGCGGAGATCTGGGCCGGCTCGGCTCGTCTCTATTGGTCCGGGGTGGCGCCAGCCAAGTCTGGACCAAAACAGGCCTAGGGCCTACTTGTAAGGCTCCAACCTGTGTCTTCTATTACGGACGTACAGGACCTGCGCCGCGTCCAACCACAGGGACCGAGACCTTGCCTGCATCAACCTACGTGTTGTCTATGTGCTGGCTCCCTCCCTTGCACTCAGTCCATTCATCCTATATCCATCCCGTTTGCCTGCCTGCGATGAGGAAATAACATGTCGCGGTTCACGAATTTTCTGACTCATTGTTTCTAATCTCTGCATCGTTACGGCCGAGGCAAACGACAACGACGACATCTGTGCCTGATCCCGTCCGGACTCGACTACATGGACCCATTCGCCCATTCACATCTCGACCCTGGCCGCAGCCCCTACGCCTCGGGCTCGTCATCGATGCCCTTTCGGCTCGACGAGGGTTTCTCCGAAGACACGTCGAGCCAAGATGAAATCGGACGCAGTCAGTTTGCTGCCACCGCCGCGAGATTCCAACAGTGGGTGATGGCGCAGAACGAGGAGGACCGAGCAGAGATCGCGTACGAAGTGCTACGAACGCTCCGCACGTCCAACATCGCGGCGGTGGTGGAAAGGCTGACACCGTTGCTCCACATGGATCCGTTGGAAAAGTTGCCGCCAGAGATCACGGCCGAAATATTCTCCTACCTCGACGCGCGGACGTTGTTGACGGCATCCCTGGCATCGCGTACCTGGCGGGCGCGGATCTTGGACTCCCGGCTGTGGCAGAGATTGTTCAAGAGCCAAGGCTGGGGGATCGATTCCAAGGAAATCCGGGCCTTCGAGAATGCCCACACCGGCATCGTGAGACATGAGTTTAAGAAAGCTCGAGGACAACTTCGGAGCGGTGTCGAGTTGGGAACCAGCCAGCCCCAACTCAAGAAGCGTGCCACGTCCGACTGGTTAGAGTCAAGAGGCCGCCGAGTGTCCGCCGATGTCTCCCAGTGGCGGGAGCAACACGGCGCGATTGAGGCCGACTCGGACATACAGTCGGAGAACGGCGACCATGAGATGCAGGATGCGCCCGTCAGTGTGCAGAACTCGCCTCAACGGCCGAACAAAAGGCACAGTCAGGATTCGGGGGACGACATGGACTACTACCAGCAGGGCGGTTCGTCGGCGGATGCCGGAAACGGCGCCACCGCCATCGCTGCCGCCGCCAGAATTCCGGACGAACTCGACCCGCCGTTTAAGCCCCGACTGATCCGGCACGACTCCAGCGGGGTTGAACGGATGAACTGGTTCTACCTCTTTAAGCAGCGACAGAGACTGGAAGAAAACTGGACCAAGGGTCGATACACCAATTTTCAGCTGCCTCATCCGTCCTATCCTCACGAAGCTCACACCGAGTGCATCTACACGATTCAATTTTTTGGCCAATGGCTGGTCAGCGGCAGTCGAGACAAAACGCTGCGGGTCTGGGATCTCGAGACGCGCCGGTTGCGCGGGAAACCTTTGACCGGCCATTCGCAATCGGTCCTGTGTCTGCAGTTCGACCCGACCGAGCAAGAAGACGTCATCATCTCCGGCAGTAGCGATGCCAGCGTCATCGTGTGGCGCTTTTCGACCGGCCAAAAGATTCACGAAATTCCCTCGGCGCACGAAGAATCGGTGCTCAACCTCCGGTTTGACAGCCGATACTTGGTGACCTGCTCCAAGGACCGGAGGATCAAGGTCTGGAACCGACAGCACTTGATTGCCGCCGACCCAGATTATCCGAGGGTCAGTCGCGAGAGTTCGGCCCGGGTGCCGTCATATATCGTCAATGTGAACGAGATGGATCCGTCTTTACTTGAAGCTCGCATGGCGAATGGGATCATCAAGAGCTTGAGACCGTACACCCTTTTGCTCACACTCGAAGGTCACGGTGCGGCGGTCAATGCGATCCAGATCAATGGCGACCTGATTGTTTCCGCCTCGGGCGACCGACTGATCAAAGTGTGGAATGTCCGGGACGGAAGGTTATTGAGGACGTTGCCCGGACACCAGAAGGGTATTGCGTGTGTCCAGTTTGACAGCAAGCGGATTGTCAGCGGGAGCAGTGACAACACCGTCCGCATTTACGATCCGATGACCGGGGCGGAAGTGGCCGAGTTGAAAGGTCACACCAATCTGGTGCGCACCGTTCAGGCTGGCTTCGGTGACTTGCCCGGAAGTGACGAGGAGGACAGCCACAAGGCCAGGGCAGCCGAACGCAAATATCGTGAGGACCTCGCCAAAGGTGTCATCGTCGACGATCGGCAATACCGGCGGCGCGTTCGTAATGGCGAGATCGGGTCGTCGCGGGTTGCACTCGGCTCGAAGCTGCCTCCTGGCGGCGGCGGGAGTAAGTGGGGTCGAATCGTCTCTGGTTCATACGACGAGACCATCATCATATGGCGCAAAAATGCCCAAGGAGACTGGGTCGTCGGCCAGACGTTGCGTCAAGAATCTGCCGTCCGGGTCAGTAATCAGCTGCGACCACCACCAGCGACACAAACTCTTCCCGCTCCACCGGTCCCGGCACCCACAGCACCACCCCCGCCCGTGCCTGCGGCCACCGTCATGTCGACGTCGTCTGCTTCGGTCCACGTCGGCCCTGCCGGTCCAGCACACATGCCGGTGATGTCGGCATCACAAATTGTACAACAGGCCATGGGCACGTCCTTTGCCAGTCTTGGAGCCGGAATCTCCAATGTCATGGGTATTGCTCGAAATTTACCGCCCACCCTCACCACGTTGAACGGTCTGCCACGTCCTATTAGCCCGGGTGAGAATCAGGCTGGACCATCGACCAATCCACTCGCACCGATTCAGGTCCCACAACAGGGGCAGAATTATCAACAGCAGACGACCCAATCTCAAAGCAGCCACCATCAACCACCACAGCAGCAGCCACAACAGCAGCCACAGCACCAGACATCACATGCAGTGCAAACCCCAGGTCCAGCGAACGTCCAACCGCTGCCACAACCACAGCAGCCGCCGCCGCCGCCGCCACCCCAGAACCATCTCCCCGCTCACAACCCACCGCAACAGCACCAGCAACAGCAAGGGTCCGTGTCCAGAGTGTTCAAGCTCCAATTCGACGCGAGAAGAATCGTCTGCTGCAGCCAGGACAGCCGCATCATCGGCTGGGACTTTGCAAACGGGGACCCGGACATTGTCGAAAGCTGCAGGTTTTTCGTCGGGCCTTGAGTCGGTGGGAGGGAAGATATCTCAATATTTTAGCAAGAGGGTGAAGTTGAGTCGTCCAGTTCTCTGTCGATGATGACCGCAGGTGGACATCTCAGGCCATAGATTGTGAGAGTCAGGAGATAATTGATGGTTGTGAGATGGAGAGTGGATGGCCATGACGCGAAGCTGGTCGTTGAAAGCCAAAAGTTAAGCTGAACCAGGTCAAGAAGACCAAGTAATCAACAAACTCAACTTCGACTGGACCAGCCCTGCCCGTTCTTGACAGCAGAGACGAACCAGAAAGTTCCAAATACATGTCCTAATGGCGCGTTTTATTTGCATACCGCCCCGGGTATCATCTAATGCAACGAGGATCTAGAAAACAACGTATCTGCAGCTCAATTTCCACAGCAAGCACATTCTTAACGTCGTCTGTAACCTCGCCCGTCGCCTGCCATCTCAGTAATCGAGTATACCATACGGGACAGAGGAGGGGCAAATGAGCCGTTGCATTCGCAAGCTCCTCGTTCCAACCTTATCCTCAGTCGGCATGCACAGTCACGCTTGAGCTAAAGCCGCCTTCCCGAGTACGTCTGCCTGCTCTGGCCGGCCCGAGTTTCGCACTCTTGTTGCTCCTCGAACTGTTGAGCTCGTCCTCGGTCGCTTTCCGTTCCTTCAGCACTCTCCACTGCCACTTCCACACCGCCGGGAGGAAACTCCAGAGGTCAAACTCGGGCCACAAGACGTCGAGGAAGACAATCTCGGTGTCTTGGTGGCATTGCCAAAGCATGAAGTCGGATAAGCGGCGGACGCCCGAGGTGCGGATGAGCAGATCGATGGGTGGGTCGGAGGCGGTGTACATGTGCTCCGTCAGGATGGCGGGCGTGATGAGCTCAGGCGACGGGTACACTGGCGACGGAGACGAGATTGGGATCTCGTTATCAATGACGGATGGTTTGAGATGGATAGAGACCTCGGAAGGCGGTGAGCTGTCGGAGTGGCAGGGGTAGTCGGGGTGGAGAGTCGTCGAGGTCGAAAGAGACGAGGTGTCATGCTCGGAGTGGTCTTGAGAATAGGAAGATAAAGACGTCGTGCTGGAGGATGGAGACTGCAGCGGCGCTGCTGGGAGGGACGTTGGTTGGAGCTGTTGCGCTTTGCTATGTATATGTTGTGACCGAATCGTGTTGGCTATTCGTTCCTCCTGGAACGGATTTCGACGCTCTTTCTGAGTCGGTGGTGCGATGGGCTCGCTGTATTCTTTGACGGTGCTTCGAATGGCAGTGGTGATTTCTTCCCTGCTCGTGTAGGGAAAACACACGTTCAGAAAGCAATTGCCGTTTCTTGATGTCATCTCGACGGCCTGGTCCACGGCCTCGAGGACGTCCGGCTTGATCAACTCCCGTTGTCCCAGGATGCGGACGCGTGCGCCATATCGGTCGAGCAGTTCGCCGTGCTCGACCAGTTGTCTCAATTTGATCTTGGCCATATCCATCAACGCATCGACCTCATATTTCGAGCGCTTGAAGTTTTCGATGCTGAAAGCGTAGATGGTAACGTGGGTCACGCCCGACTTATAACACACTTCGAGGATCTGTACCACCACCGTTAGCTGAAGTCGCACTCTTGAACAGCCAAGCACACACACACCCTCGCTAGAGCCTCGAAACCGAGATTGTGCCCCTCAACGGTCTCTATCCGGTGACTTCTCGCATACCGCCTGTTTCCATCCATAACGAAAGCGACATGCCGGGGGACCGGGCCCTGCCGGAGGGCGCCAATGAGCAGCTCGCGCAGTTGGTTCAAAGCCCATTCGGCAGGCGGGGATGACAATAGCCATCTCCGAAGGTGAGATATATGTCTGGAGGTCATGGTGGCCCAGCCGAAGGTCCGGACAAAAAGCGGTGATGGATGAAAATATATGGGTAGTCTCAGGGTTGCCGATCAGATGGAATCAAGTAGCCTTCGGTAGGCATGGGGAGTAATGTTGAATAAAGTAGGGTTGGACGCCTTGGGCGAAGGGAATGGACACGTCTTCATTTGGACGTCTGCATTTTGTTGAATGGTTCGCCGAGCGCCGCGCAAGCAGGATGTCAATGTAGATCTCGACTGCAATGACGTCGACCTTGGCCGCTGCAGGGTAGTCAAGGCCACCGACACAAGAATAGGAGATATCATTGATGTATTCTGATGGATGGTACAGTAAGGAAGAAGGGTTTGATGCTCAAAATTGTCCTCCACCTCAAACCTAGTCTGTTGGATCGCTAATACTGCAGAATGACAATTTAAAAATCAAAGACATCACTGCGCATGTCACCTGTCCGTCACACGAGCACTTTCTTTTTCCCCTCCTCGACTCCCTGCGGCGGGTGGGAGTAAGACATCAGGCAACTTGATGCCTACGCCGCCTTTGGTGCTGGTCTCTTTGGGTTTCTTGTCATGAGCGTTGTTTCCGCGGCCACTGTCATTACTCTTCTCATCGTTCTCCCGAAGCTCGACTTCAAGTCGCTTGAGCTTCTCACCCCGGAGGATCCTTTCAATTTCCTCGCTGTCGAGCGTTTCGAACTCGAGCAGGGCGTCCTTCAAAGCCTCGAGCTCTTTCCGCTTCTCCTTGACGATTTTATCCGCTCTCTGTCGACCCGCTTCGACAATATCTCGCACTTCCCGCTCGATGGCCTGCTTGGTCTCGCTGGAGAGGTTGTTGTAGTCGCTGGCAAGGTCGACGTTGCCGAGCTTCGGAGAATAGCCGCATTGGGTCACCAGATGGTAGGCGGTGCGGGTCGCGCTTTGGACGTCGTGGGCGATGCCGCTCGACACCTTGTTCGGGCCGTAGACCAGCTCTTCGGCCGCTCGGCCACCCATGGAGACATCAATCTGAGCCAGATACTGATCATAACCCATGCTGACGGCGTCCATCTCGGGGAGAAAATGGGTCACACCGAGGGCGCGACCACGGGGAACGATGGTCATTTTATAGAGCTGGCTGCTCGCGGGAGTGAACAGGTTGACCAGAGCGTGTCCGGCTTCGTGGTAGGCCGTCATGATCTTGTCCTTTTCTCGGATCATTCGTGATCTGACCTCGGCACCCATCATGATCTTGTCCTTGGCCCACTCAAAATTCTGTGCGTTGACCTTCTTGTATTTCAGACGCGAGGCGTGGACCGCCGCTTGGTTCACGAGATTCTCGAGATCGGCGCCGGACATGCCGCTCGTCGCTCTCGCCAGCGTTGTCGCGTCCACGTCGGCGGCCACGGGGACATTCTTCATGTGATGCTTCAAAATCTCGATCCGGCCTCGCACGTCCGGCAAAGGCACATTGACATGTCGATCAAAACGGCCGGGGCGGGTGAGGGCTTTGTCGAGAGACTCCGGGTAGTTGGTGGCGGCGATCAAGATCACGCCGGTGCTCGGGCTGAAGCCATCCAGCTCGGTCAGCAATTGATTGAGCGTCTGCTTGGCGTATGCCGGATCTCGTGCATTCCTTTTGCCCCCAACCGCGTCGAGTTCGTCGATGAAGATGATACTCGGGGCTTTGTTGCGGGCTTGAGCGAACAGGTCCCGCACTCGCTTGGCACCCACGCCGACGTACAATTCATCAAATTCGGATCCAGACATGTAGAACACGGGGCACCCAGCTTCGCCGGCCACAGCGCGAGCGAGCATCGTCTTACCCGTGCCAGGCGGGCCGACCAGGAGGACACCTTTGGGGAGTTTGCCGCCCAGCTGGTTGAATTTCTCGGGATTGAGCAGAAATTCGACCAGCTCTTGCAACTCCTCCTTGGCCTCGTCGCAGCCGTGGACGTCACTGAACCGGACCGTCTGGTGCTGTGGCTGGACTTCGTTGTTCTGTCCGACTCGGGTCCGGAAGCTGCCGGTCAGCTCGACCACCATCGTGAGGATGACCAGGAGGAAGTAGCCGGCCAAGCCGACCCAGAGAAATGTCTTGACCCATTTCAAGATCGTCGCGCCCCAGGATTCCTCCACGACGACATAGAGTGGAGCTTCTTTTGCGCCGGTGCCGTGCTTGTTGCCGGGCTTCACCATTTGACCACCAAAGCTTTGCCCCGCCACGGCCTGACCGACCGCTTGCAAGGTGTCGGGGCTCAGTCCCCCGTTCGGAGTCAGGGCGACGTTGCTTCCCGGAGCGCCCGGTGCCGGCACAGATCCCGTCATCTGGAGCGCTTTGAGATAGGCTGCGTCCGCCGGGGAGTTGGTCGCGTATCGTCCGGTCTGGTACCTTTCGATGACGATTTTGGGCATATTCGCTCGGAGCAGAGCCTGATAGAAGGCATTCTGTGCCGTGGCGCTGGTCGGGTTGTTATTAGCTGTCCGCTCGGCATGCGCCAGCATGTTCTGATTCGCAGCTTGGAACGAGGTAGAGAAGTTCCGGCGCTGATTATTCTTCTCGGCCCATCCTCCTCTTCGTGGCGGTCCAAAAACAAGTGAAGTCATGGAAAACGGGAGACCGGATGAACGAGGAAGAGTCGGAGGATTCAGCACCGGAGTCGGTGGTGGCGCTCGGGCGGTGGGAACGGTGGAGAACGCTCTCTTCAACGATGAGATCGCATCGTACCGCGGTAACACCCCGTAGCGGATCGCTGGAGTCATCAAGGGGGAAAGAGAGCGCCGACCAGATGGCACAGAGCCCAGCCGCAGCGCATCGGTCGACACATTCTGGAGATATTCAGGAAGCGTCACTCTTCGCGCAGTCGAAGCCAGTTTAGCAGCCTGGTGGGGCTCCGTGATGACCGAAGGCGTCGCCCTCAGTGGTGTTTGAACTTCGAATGTGGGCGAGCCTTGCCATGTCGCCGATTCTGTCAACACCCCGTCCGATCGGAAGCGGGACAGTCGATGTCGCCGGAGGGTCGTGAGAGGTGAAGAGACGAGCGAGGAGAGAGCGGACCATATGTCCGGCCCTATGGCGGATAGATTCTGCACCACCAGGGCGATTAGTAGGGGTCGCGACGAAGGGGCCTTTCCGGGACGTACAGGAAGTTGAGAGAGAGAAGCCTGGAGAGCCATGACGATGGCGGTGGGAGCGGCACTGGGCCGCACGGATCTAATTGAAACGCAGAGAAATTTGAATGAGTGTCTAAGAACACATGGAGTATGATGAAGGAAATAGGTACGTTGCCCCGGCACAAGCCACACGACGTTAGGCTGGCTGGTCGGTCACAAGAGTATGCGGTTGGGGGATGTGGATGGATGTCTTCTGAGCCTTTCTTACCTGATCGATGATGTTGCCACTTTGCACGTGATACGCGATCACGTGATCAACGTGACCCGAACCTCGGCCGCCACCCATATACTGTGTCTCTAGGCGCCTTTGGAGGCGAGGCAGCCAATGCAGTTGCACACCAAGTCGTCTTTTCTAATTTCGGAGTAGCACCTGCTGACAAACTGAATCGCGACAGAACTCACAGGCTACAGCCGACCTCTTGGCCTGCTGAACAGATCTTGGGCAGAGGTGAGGCTGCTCACCTCGAGTGCATGCCTTGGCGGGTGAGGCTGCAGAACCATCTCTAACAGGGCGATAAGAGGTTTTCAGTTGAGGGATTGAGGCAAAGAACCTGATATTCGAGGGTGGAGAAAGACCGATGGAACTAATGACATGCTATGAAATCCGTGTTCCAGGCGCAGAATCTGGCGATCTTGGAGTAGGCTCAAAGGGATATTACTGGACCTGTCCGTGGTAGGAGTCACGACTGAGATTAGACGGACCGCCCTCCCTCTATTGGAGATTTGTCGGTGTCGCAGGCGCCCTGGGCGATGAGATTGGTTGGTGAGACTTCCATCTCTGGGTCAGGATTCAAAAATGCAGGGTGGTGTTCATGCAAGTAGGTGCTTCCAGGCAACTCTTGGGGGGCGGGCAACCTCCTTTTTGGCTGGTCATATGCTGGAGGCGACGATGCAGGCCATATGGGCCAATTTACCACTGGTAACGCCGTATCAGGGCTGGCCAACTCGTGCGTCGCCGGGATCGGCTCCTGGGGAGAGGAGGGTGTTGATCTAGCTCCCTCTGCCGCTGCCGCTGCCACCGCCGCTGCTTTACGACGGCGAATCAATACCCAAATCGCAATGATAGCAAACACAAAGAGAATGGCGTTCACGATGATTCCAATCTCCCCTCCTAAAGGAAGCTTTTGCTTACCGCTGGTCGGAGACACAAGAGGAATCTTTGAGCAAAAACATGATCAGTGATGAGGGTGAGTCCAGATCGTGTCGGCCTTGTGGCCGGGACAAACATTGTCGTCAGGATCGAATAACACGGCGTCGGCACTCCCATGCCGGTATGATAAACTTGGTAGCCATTACTCTTGTCAGTCTCGGCCTGGAGAGCATTCATGTGACTCACAGCGGACAACAGCCGCGGGCTGTCGTGAAGTAATCCTGTGGGCATTGCGTGATGACGGCATTCGCACCACTGTCGAAAGGACAGCAGTGCTGTCTCTGTGGTCCACAGCCAATCTCTGGAAATTCGGTCATCATACCCATAGAGTCTGTGACTACGGCAAAGTATGGCATTGTGCAGCTCCCCGTTAACAAGGGTTGGCCCGTGAAAGTGGCAGTTAATGGCTTGGCTGATGTCGTGGTATTTGGTTCTGAGACCACCCTTCCTGTGACGAGCGAAAGAGAAGGCAGCGAGTGAGAGGCGGTCGACCCAGAGGCGCCAGATGCGTTGGGTCCTGGTGAAGCAGCACTGACATTACGTCCGCTGCTCGCGCTCGTTGAAACAATTGGAGAACGTCCCACCAAGTCGGGGGCTGTGTCGTTCACGGCAGCACATTCTTGCTGGCTAAATTCAATCGCGACTGTCTCATATTAGTGCTGATATGGATGGGCCGTGGTTGGTCGACATACGGGCTGGTTCAGCAGGGGTGCACATCGTCGCGAGGCAGCAAGAGAGCGTGCTGACGTAGGAAGAATTCGTGCAGAGGCAGGCAATATCAATCACAGCGCACTGGGTCTGTGTTGATGTAGCATTGGAAAGACACGTTTGCTTCGCTTCACGCGTTGTGGATGCCCTACTGGACTTCAGCGCATTGTGGAATGTTGCTGGTGCTTCATAAGCAGGAGAGATGGAATTCCAAATACTCCATCGTGGATGCTGACAGGTATGGACATTCCAAGATCAGACATTCAGAGATGACACTACTCACTGTCTTGCGAGGCTAAGAACTTGGTCGTACCTGGCCATGAACGATGTCGGCCAGTGTCCGGCCATTGACCTTCCATCTCGACTAAAGGAATTGCTGACACTCACCGTCTTCGGACTCACCGTCTTCGGCTGACAATGCCATGTACAGCGTTTACCGGAATGTTGGCAAACATTCTTCGAGTCTGGAAAGCATAGACAACATCAAGGCGCTCCCATGAGCCCAGCCTCGGGGAAATGAAACTCCGAGACGCCGTTCACAGATAGCTGGCTGGTGCAGCCGGAACCGAGTCGCGCCACAAATTCAGTCAAAAAGTTCGTGTCGCGACCGCTGAGGTGCTTTAAATGGCGATCAACAACCGCGTTGGGCTCTTCATGAGCGCCCATGACGACCGACCACAAATATGTCCTGGTAACAGGGGCTAACAGGTACGACCGCATGCCGAGGAGTATTCTAGGAGTCAGTGCTAATACACCGACTTAGCGGCCTGGGTTTGGGCATTGGCTGCAGGCTTATTGACGATTTCCTTGCGACGCAACCTGCTTCGGAATCGTTGACCATTATCTTCACCACACGAAGCTCCCGGAAAAGCGACGAGACGCTCGCGACGCTGGAAGCGCATCTCGCCAGACACAAGTTAAACGAAGTTCGGCAACGAATCCATTTCCAACCCGAGAATGTCGAGCTGACCAGCCTCCTCTCTGTTCGAGCCCTGGCCCGCAGGTTACTGGCTTCGGACTTGCCTTACATCGATGCGGTCATCCTCAATGCTGGTATTGGCGGATGGATCGGGCTGGACTGGCCGCTGGCCATTTGGACCTTTGTGACAAGTATCCGACAAAGCACCACATGGCCCAAGTTCAAGCTGGGGGCCGTCGGGCTGGTTGCAAAGCCACAATTTCCCGCCGACGTTGGAGCTCTCTCTTGCGAGCAGCCTCTCTTGGGCGAGTTGTTCTGTGCGAACGTTTTTGGCCATTATATGCTCCTCCACTGGCTCATGCCCTTGCTCCGCGCTTGCAGACCTGAATCGCCTGGTAAGATCATCTGGATGTCGTCGATCGAGGCGGTTGCCAGGCATTACAATCCGGCCGACCACCAAGGCCTTGAAACTGACGCCGCATACGAGCACACGAAGAGGATGACAGACTATCTCGCGCTCACGTCTCGAAATCAGCCGGCGACTGCCAGGCTGGTGGAGGAGTTTTGCACCCCGTCGCGGGACATGGAGACACACAATCCGAGGCCTTTGACGTCTACGCCAGCGATTGGTGTTGTGCATCCCGGCATCTGCACGACAACCATCATCAGTCTTTACTGGATTGTCCATCAGGCCTACCGCCTTGCGATCTATATGGCAAGGTGGTGCGGATCTCCATGGGCCAATGTCACAAGTTACATCGGCTCGCTGTCGGCCGTGTGGCTTGCACTCATCTCTGCTCAAGACCTCGAGGCCGAAGAAGCCAAAGAAGGCGGTGGTCCATGTAAGTGGGGGACTGCCGTGGATCGACGCGGAAGGGCGTCAGTCCGGAGGACCGACGTTGAAGGCTGGGGCATCAACGGGACTGGTGAGCCATTTGGAGATAAGTGGTGGGGTGGCACGGTCGGCCGCAAATCAGGTTCCAAGGACGCAACAAAGGAGGATGTCCAGCAGTTTGTGGCTGAGGGTGCTGAGGTGTGGAGGAAGATGGAAGCACTCCGAAAGGACTGGGAGGCGCGAATCAGAGAGTATGAGACTCAAAGATAAAAAGACTTGTTGTACAGCTGAGTCCATGGCTGGTTACATAGTTACTTTCAGGGGGTCTTGCTTTTAATCTGAGGACAGCTCGGCCTGAATTACCAGCATTATACTTTCGAGACGTCTCCCTTTTCTTTCCAGCGCTCCATGCAGCAGCCTCATTTCAGTTTGTCCGATTTGAAAGTTCCCATTTCCATCGAGCTCTTTCAATTATAATATACAATGATTTTGCACAGGATGGGCAGGCCGAATTTCACCGCTTCACCTTCATTGCTCTTCATTCCGCCTCCGTGGGTACATCGAGTCCATTCATCAGTGACCGGCGTTGGTGTTGGCATGGGATTTCAATTTCTCTTCATCGGTGTCGGCGCAGCATCGGTCTCTCCCTCATCATCCTCGTCTACCCGGCCCTTGCTCAAGTGCACCGCCTTGGTCCACTTCTTGTACAACTTGGCGCTCGCCTCCTCACTCATCTTCGGTGATCCCCTTCAGTTCCTCGAGGCGCTTCCAAACGCCGACAACAAAGCCAGCCGCGATGGCCGCGCCCAGGGCAGTGGTTTCGTGCATCTTAGGCTGGTCGGCCGGGATCTGGATGATATCGGACTGCGTCTGTCACGTCATAAATGATTGAGCACGGGATTGCAGAACAATTCAAGACTGGTTGGGAGGATGGTGTTGGACGCCACCTCCAGCTTCACTCCTGCGTCCTGCCTTGATCTGAAAGCACGTAGCCTCCAGCATTGCCCTGGCGATGTGGCATTTTTGGGTATGAACAGTGATCCCCAGAGCGTCTTGGGCACGCGCACTGATTGTGGTGGTACGTGTCTGTTTGTATGACGCAATGGAGCATGAGGTCCCGGCAGCAGGCATAACACCAAGGAAAAAACTTGGAAATGTTGGAAGAGTGTCCACCTACTGATCAATAATCCTGAAATTCACTCATGACGTAGCGCATTGCTTGCAGGCTCGAGATTGGCAGGGCTAGGTTCCCAGTCAGTTCACCACAAATGCACGGTGCCACCGGTACGGTGCCATTGGATCTGAGGTAACGAAACGGGCGTTTTGACTCGGTTATGGGATATGTACAAAGTCTGAACTATGGGAGAATGATCCTGCAAATAATCAGCAGGCCTAGGCAGCCCAGATTCGAGTGGTGGTACCGAAGGAACCGGCTTCTTCTCTACTCCTCGTCTTCCTCGCCACTTGCGGCCTTCTCCTCCGCACCCTCTGCTTCCAGTTCCGCGAGCTGTTTCTGCCGAATGGCTCTCATCCGGTCCGCCGGTCCCGGTGGGCGGGTGACCAAGTCGGCAACTTGGCCATGTCCAACCAAGGAGGCCACAATACTGGCGCCGACAACGAAGGTCAGCACAAATCGGTAGATACCGTACCACTGGGGCGCCCAGCCGTGAGCGGCTGCTCGGGCGTCGTTGTAGTAGAGGAAGGTGAATGCGAGGAACTGGGAAATCAAGCCGAGTTCGACCGGGAGCAGCAGGGTGGGCCATGCCACAGCGGTAGCTACAACACCCATGGCGTATCTAGGATAGTGTTTATAGCCACCGTATCCGGCAAATTCCAGACCCCAGTGAATGGCGCCAAGGAAGGAGATGATCTGGCCCCGCTGTCAGTATTGTGATGAGAGCACAGTCTGGCCACGAGGCAATACCGTGGCACCGTATCCAAGCTGGATGGGCTCAATCAGGTGCAGCAGCTGCTCGGCCACTTCTCCAGAGAGGAAGAGGCCTTGGCCATGGGTGGCCGCATATTGGATGTCAAATGACAAGTAGATGGTGGTGAGGGACGTCGCCAGATACGGGACGACACCGGCCAAACCGACCAAAAGCGCTTCGCGAGGAACGTCTCGCAGGCTGAAAGTGTCTCTGATGGTGTTCTGTGATCATGTCAGCTCCAGCCGGAAAACCTTTGCCCCAGATCGCTCACAAAGTCACCCCTGATCCCCGCCATCATATCCACGTCGTCCGACGATTCCTCTGCGCTGCCGATCGCTGCCTGAGGAGCGGCCGCCACACTTGGCTTCAACGTTTCCTTCTGGAGCGCCTCCTCCGCTTTCTTCCAATCATAGGACGCGGCATTGGTGGCATGGCGAACCAGCGCCGTCTGGTGAGGATGGCGCAAGGCGAGAGATAAAAGGCCAGACGCTTTGCCCGGTCGGGCCAACGTCCTCAGAGATGCCTTGAGGACATGGCCGCAGAGGGGAGACCGAGCGGGAGCGGCGTGAAGGGCTTGCAGTGAGCGCGGGATCGAACGGACAACCGTTGTGCGGAACATGGTGGTCGACATTTCGGCGACGACGGTGCTGCTCAAGCCAAAGCGGTGACACCAGTCCCAGGGGAACCGGAGCTGCACAATCGAGGACAAGGAACAGAGAGAGGAGATGTCGGATCAATTGACGAGGTCAAGCGGGAATATTGAGGTTTCTAGGAGCTCGGATCACAGCTGTGAGCTGCGATGCCCAGTTAGTACAAGCGCGGGTGCCCGGCCTTGTCTAGTAGCACCACCACAGTGTATTGCAGGTCAGGTACTGTCACACCTTGTATTTAATCACGTGGTGTTCTTGGCGCTGGTGACGTAGCCTCCCTGGCAATCTGTGGCTCCGCTTCCTGGATCCCTCTCTCAACCACGATCGCAGATGTCATTGACGCCATCGGCCAACTCGACGGCGCTTCTATTCATTTTATGTTGATTGATTCTCTGTTTGGTTCCATAATCCTGACGCCTTTTTCTTGTTCAGCGACTCTGGCTCCCTTTCCCTTTGACGCACACCCCTGGTTATCGCCTTTTGAGCTCAAACTCGCCTCGCACGCTTGCACGGGCCTGGTTGATTTTGGTTCGAGATTTAATCGCCCCGCCACACATCGGTGGCTGTGCCGGTCTCCCATTGTCTGGTAATTCCTCGACACAGCGCCCGGCAAGACGTCTCCGGTCCTGGCCAGCTCTTGGCTTCCCACTCTCCTTATGTTGCCTTGAGACTGATAGGGAGCGGTTCTGCCCGGCCTGGGTGACGGCCAGTCGACGGCAAGATGCTGGAAGGTCTGGTGGCCAGCCTTCTCAACCGTTTCTTGGGCATGTATGTCAAGAATTTCGACCCGAAGCAACTCAATGTGGCCATCTGGTCTGGCGACGTCACGTTGCGGAACCTGGAACTTCGACGAGAGGCTCTGGATCAGTTGCATCTTCCGATCAATGTGGTCGAAGGGTACCTGGGCGAGCTGACGTTACAGATTCCGTGGTCGAATCTCAGAGGCAAGCCCGTCAAGATCAACATTGAAGACGTCTTCCTTCTCTCTGCGCCAAAGGAAGAGGATGACTACGATGCCGAGGATGAAGAGAGGCGTGCCGTTGCCGTCAAGCTTGAGAAGCTCGAAAGCGCCGAGCTGCTAAAGGAGAGGAGCACGGAAACCATGAGCAAGGAGGAACAGCAAAAGAACCAAAGTTTCACCCAAAGCATGGTCAATGCCATCGTGGACAACTTGCAGGTGAGCATCAAGAATGTGCACATTCGATACGAAGACTCGATCGCCACCCCGGGTCATCCATTCGCCGTCGGCTTTACGCTCCAGGAGATGAGCGCGGTCAGCACGGATGAAGACTGGCGGCCCACATTCATCCAGTCGATATCGGGCACCAGCCACAAACTGGCCGTTCTCAACTCTCTGGCGTTGTATTGGAACAGCGATGCCGACCTGTTTGGAACCGGCAAAGGGGGGGACGTGGGTGCCCTCGCACAGGAGATCGACCGAGACGACTTCATCGCCCGTTTCCGTCAAGGCATCGAAAGCAATGACAATTACCAGTACCTGCTCAAACCGGTCAGCGGGCGGGCTGGCATTGAAATGGACAAGACGGGTAATACGGACCGGCCCAGAATGAAAGCGCGTCTCTTATTTCAGGAGTTTGGTTTCATCCTGGATGAAGATCAATACCGGGACGCGCTCATGCTCGTCGACCTGATGCATTACTTTGTGCGGCACCAAGAATACAAAAAGGATCAACCGGAAAAGAGCCCAAAGGAGGATCCGAGGGCTTGGCTCAAGTTTGCGGGCACGGCGGTCCTGAACAAGATCCACGATCGCAATCGGCGGTGGACGTGGGACTATTTCAAAGAGCGCCGCGACAACCGATTGCGATATATTGATTTGTTCAAGAAAAAGAAGAAAGAACAAAAATTGACCGAGGAAGAAACAAAGGATTTGAATGACCTCGAGTACAAATCCACGTACGAGGATCTCCGATTTTGGCGATCGCTCGCCCGGAGCCAGCTACGAAAGGAGAATGTGGGCGTCCAAAAGCCCGCGCCGAAGCAGACCTGGTCCCAGTGGATCTGGGGCTCGCCGCCAGAGGAGCAACAAGAAGACGAGGCCGAGACCGGGATGACCGAAGAGCAGCGCCGGGAGTTGTACAACGCCATCGACTGGGATGAAAAGAAGGCGATCGCCGAGAGTGTAGATATTCCCCGAGAGTCGGTCAAGCTCCAGCTTGAGTCGAGCTTGAAAACGGGGAGTTTTACCTTGAAGCGTAATCCACATGGCCGTGCGACCGAGATCCTCAAGCTGGTCTTCGACAACTTCCGGGCCAAGGCCCTCAACAGACCGGATTCTTTCTTGGTCGATCTGGCCTTGGGCGGCCTCCGTGTGTACGATGGCACGACTGAAGGAAGCCTGTTCCCGCAGATTGTCAAGGTCAAAGGTGCTGAAGACCAGCCACCAGACGAGACAGAGGAAGGAGAGAGCAGCAGCAGCGACAGCAGCAGCATCGGCTTCGGAGATGAACAGACCGATGAAAACGACAACGCCACGAAGGGCGACGATGCGGACGATCGCAGTCTCTTTCACCTGGTTCTCGAGAACAACCCGCTGGATGAAAGTGCCGACACGTCGGTGATGCTCAAGCTCAAAAGCCTGGAGTTCATTCATAACCCGAAATTTGTCGTCGAAATCGCGAAATTCTTCACCCCTCCCGATCGACAGATGGAATCGATTGGTGCTCTGCTCGAGAGCGCCGGCGCCACGGTCGAGGAGATTCGGCAACAAACACGGGCCGGTCTGGAGTTTGCGCTCGAGGAACATAAGACCATCAATGCCAACCTGGACATTCAGGCGCCCGTGGTCATCATCCCCGAAAGCATCACGCAAGAGAGCACGCTGTGCATGATCTTGGATGCTGGACACGTCAGCTTGACCAGTGAGCTGGTGGACAAGGAAACGATGCGAGATATTCACTCCAAGCAGAAGCAGAAGTACACGGAAGAGGACTTTCGACAACTCGAAAGCTTAATGTACGACAAGTTCCACCTCAAACTCGACTCCACCCAGGTCTTGATCGGACCGGGCATTGAAGCCACGAGAGCGGGGTTGGAGGCGCAAGACGGCGCCGCAAAGAATATGCACGTCGTTGACCGGATCAGCGTGGATTTCCTGCTCGAGAACTCAATCATTCCCAAGGCACCCAATGTCACCAAAACTCGCATATCAGGAACGCTCCCGGTACTCCACATGTCGATTTCAGATAAAAAGTATAAAAATCTCATGCGGCTTCTCGACGTCGCCATTCCTAGATTTGACAAGGCCGTACCCGAGCCGATGGCCAATGGCCATACCGACGAACTTTCGACTCGGCCATATCTAGGTCAAAACAGGTCGGCGAGCAAGAGTGTCCAGCTCCTGGAAGCGAAAGAGGATATTCCCGTGATCGATCATGAGTCTGATTTCGAGGAGGATGGCCAAGATACGGAGGGGAAGAAGATCCAACAACGGGTTGAGCAGCCGGCAAATATTCATCAGCGCAGCTTCGAGATCCAATTCACGGTAGAGAAACTGCAGGCCTCTCTCTTCAAGGCAGATCCGGATGAGGCCAAGCCAGATCAGCTGCTGGTCGAACTGGTGGCGGAGCATTTCTATTTCAACTTCTATCTGCGGCCCTTCGATATGGTTGCCGAAGTGCTTCTGCGTTCGCTGACGGTCGACGATCACATTGAAACAGAGCCAGCGCCCGAATTCAAGCAGATCATCTCATCGAAAGGGTTCAAAGCGGAAGAAGGGAAGGACCTCTTCAATGTGAAATTCGTCAAGGTCAACCCGGAATCTCCAGAGTTCACGTCGACCTACGAGGGGATCGCGATCAACCTGGATGCTTCAGTGTCCACCATCAATCTCATCGTCACGCGAAGGACCCTGCTGACTCTCCTTGACTTTGTGCTGACCACATTCTCCAGCCAACCGACGAATCCGGACGTGTCCGGGGAAGCCAAGAATGCGACCGAAAGCCAACTGGAGATGGCTCAACAGGAGCAGAATCAACGGCCGGACAAAATACGGATTAAAGCCCGGCTGACCAGTATCGCCCTCATCCTCAACAATGACGGAGTCCGGCTAGCGACTTTGTCCGTCAACTCGGGTGATGTTGGAATCTACCTTGATGGGGGCCCGATGCAGGTCAAAGCACGCCTCGGAAGCCTCTCGCTGATAGATGATGTCAATATCGGAGCGCCAGAAGACTCTCCACTCCGCCGCTTGATTGCGATTGAAGGCGACGATCTCGCGGACTTGAAGTATCAGACCTTCGATCCTTCACGCGAGGACTACCCTGGATATGATTCCGCCATATACCTCCGCTCCGGATCTGTCAAAGTGAACTTTTCCGAGGAACCATTCCGCAAGATTATGGAATTCACGGTCAAGTTCGGCAAGATGCAGGCGATTTACAATGCTGCACGGCAGGCGGCGGCCAATCAGGCCACGCAGGTGCAACAGAGCACACAGAAGGTGCACTTCGACATCGTCATCAAAACGCCCATCCTGGTGTTTCCCCGTGCCACGGTGGATGACAGACCCTGGGACCAGGTCACGGCTTACCTCGGAGAGATATACGCGAGCAACAAGTTTGTTGGTATCCAAGGGCAGCAGGACGATCTTGTGGTCAACACATTGGCGACCGGCATTCGGCACATTCGCCTGACATCCGAGTTCCACTACGAAGACGGCCAAACGGAGGTGTTGGAGATGATCGATAAAGTCGATCTGGACTTTAACATTACGTACCTTGAACACCAACCCGGCTTGGACCGGCCTGATCTGGAAATCAAAGGATCCATCTCTCCCATCAATTTACGAGTTTCTCAGGCGCAGGCCAAGCTGCTGATGGAGCTGTCGAAAACAATCCCCGCCGCGTTTGCCACGACCGATGAATCGCAGGAAGAAATCGCCCAAGAACTGCCCGAGGACACGGCCGAGTCGGCCAAAGCTGCAGACTCTGAGACAAAGACGCCGGAAGCTCCTTCTCGACCCTCGTTCCAAGGGCCCGAACTTGGATCCAGCGACGACAGCTGGACCAAGGTCAACTTGATATTCAAGGCTCCCACCATTGGCCTCGAGCTGGTCCTCGCCAAGGAAGATGAACCGGTGGGTGACCTGGAGGCGGCCAGTCTCTCCAAATTCTCCTTGAATGACACCAATGTCAAGCTGCGCATGGTCAACGATGGGAGCGTGGAGTCTGAGCTTCTCATCCACTCATTCACGATCCGTGATAGCCGGACCCGGGACACCAACAAGTTCCGGAAGATCATGTCTCTGATGAACAGTGACGTGCAGCAACAATTCATGGCCAGCATGTCCATCTCTAGCGGACAAGACCGGCATATGATTGTGATGGTCACCATTGATAGTCCTCGGGTCATCGTCGCGTTAGATTATCTGCTCGCCCTTTATGCATTTGCTAATGACGCGCTCGCTTCTGACCAATCTCCATCGCTCGCGGAGATTGAAGACCTGCCCGAGGACGGCGACGGGACTCCGAACGGAGAGCACAAGCAGCTGGCTCTCCCAAGCGCGGAAGAAGTTGAAGACCGGGAGAGCAGTGACACTTCCTCGATGAGCATGTCTTTCCGAGTCAATATCGTCGACGCTCAGATCATTCTCATCGCCAACCCTACCATCTCCAACACCGAGGCCATCGTTCTGGGGACGAGAGAGGTTCTTCTCTCGCGGCAAAATGCGACGACTTTGCAGATCACCAAAATCGGCATGTTTTTATGTCGAATGGATCGGTTTGAGACGAGTCGGCTCCGCATCCTGGATGATTTCACGATCCAACTGTCCATGGACAGTCGCTCTCATGGCAAGGACTCTTCGCTGACGTCCATTCACATTGACGTGGAGCCTCTGGTGCTCCGCCTGTCGTTACGCGATATCCTGCTGGCCACGCAAATCGTCAGCAAAGCCTCTTCCACAAAGTCGCCATCACCGACGCCTCCGGACCTGGGGAAGAGTTCCTCCACAGTAGCTTCGACAACGCGCAAGTCGACCGCCGCCAGTACCGCCCCGAGCAGCAGGAAATCAAAACGGTCCAAGTCGTTGACGAAACAAGATGCAAAGCCGTCTCCTCTACTCAAGAAATCCGTCGTCATGAAGAGGGAAGAAATGGTGGCTCAAATTGCTGGCGTCCGGGTAATTCTGATCGGCGACGTCCACGAGTTGCCTCTCCTGGATTGGAGCGTCAAGAAATTCGACGTCAACGTTGACAACTGGTCGGGACCCATGACCGCGGACACGACATGGAATACCTTTGTCAACGTGTACAATTTCTCCAAATCTGCTTGGGAGCCTTTGATCGAGCCGTGGCAGCTGGGCTTTCACATGTCGAAGCAGGAGTCACCGGAAAGGATGTCGGTGGAATTGTATTCGCACAAAACGATGGAACTGACGGTCACGTCGGCGACCATCGCTCTGGCCTCAAAGTCATTCGATTTCCTGTCCAGCGATGAGGATATGCTCTCCAAGCCGCGAGTGGCCGATGCGCCGTACCGAATTCGCAATTACACCGGCTTCGATCTCAGCGTCTGGGCCGACGAAAAAAGTGAGACGGCCAATGCGGCCAAGTTGAGTGATGGCGAAGAGCATCCTTGGCGATTTGAGGATGCCGTGTCGATGCGAGAAAGTCTTTCTCCCGAAGGGAACGCGGGCCTGGTCGGCGTCAAACTCGAAGGAAGCGGTTTCGACAGCATCACTCGCATCCCTGTCTTTCGCGAAGGAGAGACGCTGTATAATCTGAAGCCACGGCAAGATCACGTCCAACACCGCCTGCTGGTCGAGGTCAAACTGGGCTGGGACAATGTGAAGTATATCACGTTCCGGTCACCGCTCCTGGTCGAGAACAAGACGCAGATTCCCATCGAGATCGGCGTGTACAGTCCGGCCGACGGCCATCTGCTCAAGATTGAAAAGATCGCTCCCGGCGAGGCCAAGCCGGCTCCCGTCGGAGCGGCCTTTGTCTATTCGCTGATTCTGAGACCCGACCAAGGCTTTGGCTATGGCTGGTCGGACGACCGCCTCTTTTGGAGGGACCTCTTGAAGAGATCGACCCGGGCCATCACGTGTCATTCTGAGAGCAGGGATGAATCTCCTCCCTTCTTCTTTCAAATGCACGCCGTCTTTGACAGCCGAGACCCGATGGTGCGGACATATCCTCACATGAGAATCCAGATCTCGGCGCCGGTCGAGGTGCAAAATCTCTTACCGTACGATTTCAAGTACCGGATATACGACAAGAACACCAAGAAGGATTGGACCAATTTCCTCCGAAAAGGCGGCGTCAGCCCGGTCCACGTCGTCGAGTTGTCCCACCTGCTCCTCCTCAGCGTGGACATGGAGGACACAGTCTTCAAGCAGAGCGACTTTGCCATTATCAACAGCAACACGCAGGAGGATTTCCGTCGTGAGAAGGATCTCCATCTCAAGGACGCGCATGGCAACCGGCTGCGGCTCAAACTTCACTACACCAATATCAAGGACAGTGGTGGCGCCTTCCGGGTCTCGGTCTACAGCCCGTACGTCCTGTTGAACAAGACCGGCGTCGACATGATGGTTCAGAACAGGGGACACTACGGACCCTCGCGGTCGACGTCCAGCCAAGGCCTCGAATCGGGCGCTGGAAAAGCTCTCCCTTACCTCTACTCCTACCCGACCGATGATCAAAAGAACCGATCCATCTTGAAGATCGGCGATTCCAGCTGGAGCACACCACAGAGCTTCGACGCCATTGGCAGTTCATACGAAGTGATCGTGACTGCGGCCCATGGTCAATCCGAGCTTCACGCCGGAGTCTCGGTCCGGGAGGGCGAGGGCAAATATAACCTGACCAAGGTGGTCACCGTGACGCCCCGATTTGTGTTGAAGAACAAGGTGGGTGAGGACATTGAACTTCGGGAACCCGGCTCCTCGGACGTGATCCGGATGAAGAACAACGACCTTCTGCCGTTGTATTTCATGCGCCAGTGTCCCGAAAAGCAGCTGTGTCTGTGCTTTCCCGGCGTCAACAACCAGTGGTCATCGCCCTTCCACTTGGGAAACGTGGGCATGACCCACGTGAAGCTGGCCAAGCACGGCCAGAGACAGAAACTCATCCGCGTCGAAATCATCCTGGAAGATGCCACCTTGTTTCTGCATTTCAGCGTCGAGATGAAGCATTGGCCCTTCTCCATGCGCAATGAAAGCGACACGGAATTCCTCTTCTTCCAGGCCAATCCCAACATCGCCGAGGACGAGGAAGAAGATCAGGGGAGCGGATGGAAACCCATTCGATACAAGTTGCCGCCGCGCAGCATTATGCCCTACGCCTGGGACTATCCCGCATCGAAGAATAAGGAGCTTGTCCTCACCTCGGCCGGAAAGGAACGATACATCAAACTCGTCGAGATCGGCAATCTCATCCCGATCAAATTACCTCCGACGCAGAGAGGTGGACCTATGAAGGTGATTGACGTCAACATCGTCGCCGACGGTCCCACACAGACGTTGGTGCTGTCCAACTACCGACCATCCAAGTCGCTTTACAGACAGAAGAGTGGCTCTGCGAATACGTCACAGACCAGTGTGAACCAGGGTTTCGAGGTGAAGCAAATCGAATCCGAGGTCACTTTCAAAGCAGAACTCCGTCTGGCCGGAATTGGGGTTTCCCTCGTGAATACCAAGCTCAAGGAGCTTCTCTATCTGACGTTGCGCGAGATTGAATTCAAGTACGGCGACTCGCATCTGTACCAGACCTTGAATGTCGCCGTCAAATGGATCCAGATCGACAACCAGCTCTATGGGGGCATTTTCCCCATCCTCCTCTACCCCAGCGTCGTGCCCAAGACCGGCAAAGAAATGGAAGCCCACCCGATTTTCCACACCATGGTGACCCAGGTCAAGGACGACTCGTACGGCGTTCTCTACATCAAATATGCCACTCTGCTGCTCCAACAAATCACGATCGAGCTCGATGAAGACTTTATCTTTGCCATGCTCGACTTTACCAAGGTGCCGGGCGCTTCATGGGCCGAAGAAAAGGAAGGCAAGCTGTGTGAGGAGAGCCTGGACGTGCCCGAGCCGAGGAGAGAGGAGCAAGGACGTGACGTTTATTTTGAGCTTCTTCATTTGCAACCCATCCAGCTCGACCTCTCTTTTGTCCGGACCGAGAGAATCAATGCCGAGGACACGCTGGGCTCCAATTTCATGATGTTCTTCATCAACATTCTGACCATGTCGATTGGCAACGTCAACGATGCCCCCATCCGGTTGAATGCCCTGATGCTCGAGAATGCGAGAATATCGGTCCCGGCCCTCCTGACCAACATACAGAATCACTACAAGCAAGAGGTCCTGAGACAGATCCACATCATTCTCGGGTCGGCGGATTTCCTGGGCAACCCCGTAGGCCTCTGGAACAGCGTCAGCTCCGGCGTCGCCGATATCTTCTACGAGCCATATCAGGGTTTCGTCATGACCGATCGACCTCAAGAGCTGGGCATCGGCATCGCCAAAGGGGCCAGCAGCTTTGTGAAGAAGTCCGTCTTTGGTGTTTCCGACAGCATAACCAAATTTACCGGGTCCATGTCCAAGGGCTTGGCCGCTGCCACGCTGGATAAGGAGTTCCAAGACCAACGCCGAATGTCGAAGAGTAGGAACCGGCCGAAGCATGCTCTGTACGGCGTCACCTCCGGAGGCAGTGCCTTTGCGGCCAGCATGGCCAGTGGCATCGGTGGTCTGGCACGACACCCCTTGGAAGGCGCCGAGAAGGAGGGCGCGCTCGGCTTTGTCAAAGGTGTCGGTAAAGGCCTCTTGGGTATGGCCACGAAGCCGGCCATCGGAGCTTTCGATCTGGCATCCAGTGTGGCCGAGGGTGTCCGTAACACCACGACCGTCTTTGACCAAGAAGGACTCGACCGAGTCCGGCTCACCCGATTTATCGGGATGGATGGCATCGTCCGGCCGTATTCTCAACGCGAGGCGCTGGGTCAGTTCTGGTTGAAGACCTGCGACGACGGCGTTTTCTTCACCGAGGATTACATTGCCCATCTCGAGTTGGAGGCCAAGGACATGATGGTCATGGTCACCTACAACCGCATCCTGATGATCCGAACCCAGAAACTGAGGATGGAGTGGGATGTCAAATTGACCGACATCCAGACCATCAGCAAAGAACGGACCGGCATGAGCATCGGTCTGAAGGGCGGTGCCAATGGACCTTTCATTCCCATCGCCGACGAGGGCAGCAGGAATTGGCTGTACAAGCAGATTGCGATTGGTGAGTTTCACCCGACTTTCTGACTGACACGCATGCTAACGTCACCATAGCTGTGAACGCATTCAACGACAAGTATAGCGCCAAAGGTTGATGATGTTGATGATAGGACCAGGAGGTATAGTGAGGTTGGTCTGCTTGCGGCATAGCCCTGGCGTTCTGGCTCGTCTTCACTGTCCTGCTGAGGAGGTTGATGAAAACAACCGTCTTTGGCCTTCACTACGTGTATTTTTACCTTTTGGTCTTCAACAGGCGCTGCGAGGCGAATATTCATAATTTAGTGATGCGCTGGTATTGATCGCCCTGTGCTGCCACAGCCTTGATCTCTACACATCTATGCACCGCGCCAGGTATGGAAACGGTCTCGCTCTACAAAGTTGATGAGAGGCGCCGGATCTCACGTCCCCCACGAACAATACAGTTATCCTCAAAGAGAGAAACGAGTGTACTTTGGAATTGGGTGTAGAAACCCTCTGATCTAAATTAGTTTCGCAGGAAACAGGATTCAGCCATCGCTGACCGTGGCGGCTGCTTCCTGAATCCTCCATGTGTCATTGTTGGCCACCGTAGACGGGGAGAGAGATCGAGGCGCTGAGGATCATGGAAGCCCAGGCCGGATTTACAAGCTCTCACCACCCCTGTCTCATTCTGTCGGAGATCTAAGCCGACTCCAGTTCCCGGAGCTTACCCAATCGCGCAGCAGGGAGCCAGTCCTGCTCGGGAGTGAACCACCACGTCAAAAGGCCGAAGATGGTGATGGCGCCGAAAATGACACAGGAGTCTGAAGAGTCAGTGAACTTGGATGCACCACCAAGTGAAACTTACAATTGAATGAATCCCCGGTCACGGGAAACTGAATAGGCGAGAACAACACGGCTGCCAGGTAGGTGTTCCAGATCAGTGCAATGAAAGTCAAGGGTCGGGACCAGCGGCCAAGGGACCATCTCGCGTGTTTGAAGTCGTGGGGTGTCAGAAAGCAGCGACCAACTGTCATGGTCAGCCTCCTCCTCAAATAAATGGGGTGTACACTCACAGCAAATCAATGCGTATGCGGTGATGGTCGGCACCGCGGCCGCGCTCACCAGCGATGTGAAAGCCACGGGAGATGGTAAAATGGTACAGAGAAGCAATGCTGAGACCACCAGCATGACGGTGACGGCATTTCTCGGCTCCTTCTTGGAAGAAACGGTAGAGATCCAGCCAGAAAAGGGAAGCACTCCGTCCCTGGCCACAGCCCAGATCAGTCTTGAGCTCGCGACGCCGGCAACGGTGACGTTCTAGATTCTGATGAGCATGTCGAGGTCGGCAAAGTCAGCACGAGGACGTACCAGCATCAGACCAATGATGCAAACGATGTTCATGAAGATGTGGCCCCCTTGCCCCAAGGTCGTGGCATACAGACTCACAAACGGCTGAGGCGCTCCAAACGCGTACAGCGTGTCGAGGTCCGGAGTGCAAAACAAGAACAAGATGACAATGGGAAAGCCGATCACAGCCGACGCCACCGCGGAAGAAAAGATGCCCCTGGCCGCCGTCAAGCTTGCGTCCTTGGTTTCTTCGCTGATGTGGCCACTGGCTTCAAAGCCGACCAGGATCCCGGCCGTCACGAAATATGACAACATCCAGTTCCAGACAGGAGGAGCTCCGGTCTCATTGTACGTCTGAGTGAAGACGAACTTTGCCGACTGAAAGCCGTAGGTCTTTGAGACGGCGATGGGGAGCCAAATGATGTTAAGGAGGAAGTCGAGCAGAATGACACCAGTGGCCACCTTGAAAACGTGCCGGTATGATTTCGGATCCAGGTAATTCATGCCGACCGAGATGAACAGGATGATCTCGGAGACAATCCACTGGACGGCGCGAAATTTGACGTTAGTGGTGTCCGTGGGAAATGAAAGGTTGAACACCGTGATCTCAGAGAGAAGGAAGTTGGCGGCTCCTTGACATTCTGCGGCCACAAACGTCGTCCACGCTGTTGTGCTCCACCATGCGACAATGAATCCAAAGAGCCGGCCCCAACGGCGACCACCTGCTTCAGCGGCCCAGCTAGCAGGTCTTGTCAGTGGACGCCCGAGTGGGCTCAAGGGACGTACAAATAGATCGACCCAGCTGCGGGAAGGGCAGAACAAATTTCGGCCAACACGGCTGCGGTGATGAAGACAAAGACGCACGTGACGACATAGCTTGACCTATGGAAACAAAAGGTCGGTCAATCCATCCATACGTTTGCTGAGCTCATCCTACCAGTAAGCGGCTGGGCCACCGGCACCAACGCCAATTGAAAATGTAACTCGGATCCCGCCGACTGAGTACAGCGCCGCTATAAAAAGCCCCGTCAGTAGTTGACCAGCAGGATCTGTGGTCATTGTTACCCACCAAAGCTTGCGGCGAAACTATCGAAGAGCTTCCATTGGCGATGAAGTGCCTAAGAATGGTCAGCTATGTCAGACTCTTTCCGTTTTCAGACTCACTTGCTTATAGCCCAGGAGATTCTGCAACTGATTAGCATGCTCATTACAAGAAAGCGGAGAGGTGGTGTCAGTTCTCATCTCATGTTGTAGCACTTCCTTACGCGTCCATGACGACGATCAAGTTCAAGCGGTATAATCTCAGCCCAGCCATGCAAGAGCCAGGCACCCGCGTGCTATCACTTTGGCCGGACCCACCACTGGGACCTCCTCGTCGAGGCGGTCGGCGAGTCCGTATCCTCAAAGAATTTGCACGGGTTTCAGGTCATACTCACCGACGAGCCGTCCGAAAACGAATGCTTCAGAAGGTGCACAACATTGCGACCCACTGTGTAGTCACCGTCATACCAAATATCGTTCGTCAGAGTCCATGCTGGCGGTTTCCCCAAAGTCCGACTGCAGTGGGTTATTTGGTTGGATGCCAGCCTCGTTAACCGAGGTGCGCGATTGGCGACGCTTTTCTGCCATTTTGGGTCGATTGTAGTATGCGTGTCTGTTTGTAAAAAGGTTGAAAAATGGGAAGGGAAGAAGAAAAGAGCTGGGAGCTGTTGGCGCTTTTTGATTGGAGTCGCACGTCATGCTGCTCCGAGAATTCCCATGGTCGTATCGATTGTGCTGAGTCACAGGGCTTCTGCTGCCAAGACGGCAATTGCTGTTCTGGGAGAGCGTGGTGGGATGTTTAGAAAAGTCACTCCCACGTAGAATGTGCTTGTGTTCTAAACCTACGAGCAGTCACTATTTGGCACTCCAGCCAGGCGTGATTACCCACAGGTTTGTCTATTCATTTCCGTCGGACTGTGCAGGCTTCCTGTCTTTGCGCTAATCAGGAGATTGACGCGCCTGGTACAGATGTCAGAACTTGCATCACTGGAGCGCAAGCTGAACTGACCAGTTCTGTCTCAGAATACACATCCAGGGCCCATCCAATTCAAGACGACGGCTGGCTCTTGCACGGGTTCCATCTTCATCAAACGCTTGTAAAATGCCATTCTTCTTTCCCTCTCGTGCCCGATAATGGCCATGCTCCTTCTCAAATACGGCATGCTGTCGACGACCTCTTGGACACAGCTAATCAGCCAATTTCCGAGGCCTTGACCCTGCCACTCAGGCAGCACGTATACATCGGTCAAGTAGAACAAAGTGACTCGATCCGTGACGGCGCGGGCGAAGCCTATCAGGGACAGGACACCTTCACGACTGCCTTCAGACTGGCCGCCACACTGTAGGGTCCTTGCAACCTCGTTGTCCAACGTTTCCCCAGGCTCAGGACCCGGTGCTGTCTTTGTAGAGGAAGCAAGACGGTACAAGCCAAAGCACAGCGAGTGGTCCAACATTTCCCTCATGGTCTGCTCTGGTAGCCCTCGGGCCCAGTAAATCTGCTCCGATTCGAATGCAGCTGTGAGTGTGGGAAGGGGGATCAATGATTGGTCGGTGGATGTGAGAAACTGGTCCCGTGTCCATGTCCGAGGACTTTGCTGCGTGGATGACATGGTTCACTGTTTAAGTAACGCAATCTAGGTAATTGTCAAGGCCGAGTTTCAGTAGAGACAGACTTTATTGTGCTGTGGAACAAGACGAAACAGTCATCAGTCTGTGCTTGGTTTGCCAAGAAGTGTGTGTTCAGGCCAGGGGTTCTAGCCAGTATAGGCCTCGGTGGCACCTGTCAGTCACGTGATAGCCACTACAAGCCCCAGTTGGAAAGCTTGGCGCGTCTAGACAATTCCTGGACTGGCTAAGATTCATTTCATTCTTATTTGACCTCATCAGGATCAATCACTATCTAACGATTCTGGATTTTTTGAAGCTCAGCCATGTCATTCGACACCCAGCCGCAATGCTAGATCCGAGCTATGACGTCTCGCTGTGAAGCGTTGAAAATATTTAGAATCCAACGTGAATAGAGAGAGTAGGCATGGCAGCCGGACTGTGTCAACGGCTCCAATGCTGTCGGAGAAGTCAAATGGTGACTTCAAAGGCACAGGAAGAAACAAAGGAGTATACGCCCAGAAGTGGGACTTGGTGCGTAAAAATGATCCGGTTCCATAAGCATATGAATGCTCGCGCCGTCATTTCGTCAAGACCCAAAACGCCATGAGCTCATGTCATAAAGCCGTAAATGGAGGAGAGTGATTGGGCTGATCACTCCTCCCCTTTCTCTTTGGATCGCCAGAAGTGCATCAGCTTACTGATCCGGTTGGCCTTCTTCTTGGTCTTGTCATCCACGACCAGGTCAGGAGTCGCTTCGAATTTGAGCTTGCTGCCGTTCGACGAGCCTGGGATAAGACGATTGAGACTGGCCAAACTGGCCCGCTTCCACGCTTGGTTCTGTCGCATCGAGGTCGACGGAACGATCATGGAAGCCGACCGCTGATCGACCGACGACCTTGTGTTGGCGCTGCTCGAGATCCTCGGTATGGCTCCGCTGGAGATGCTATCGCTCAGCGAAGGAAGGTCGTCGTTGGACAAACGAAGCGCAAAATCTGGGCTCGGCTCTCCCAGGTAACGCACTTGACGTCGCTGGTGATCAAAGGAAACGTGCTCGGCATCGGGTGAAGATATCATCGAGGCCGAGGTGGTGCGACCCTCGGTCGAGGACGCATAGTTGGATTGAGGGGCTGGGTAAGCAAAGGACATGGGCGACGATACCGGACGTTTGGGGACGCCCGCTTCGGCGAAGATGGGCGCTTCGATGGTCGATTTCGACGACCCCGTTTCAACCTGGGCGATATCGTCTTCCGCGTCGACAATCAGCACACCATCTCTCGGCTCGTCCGTCGTCATCGCCAGCCCCAGCCCGTCAACGGATCCGGAGGGCGGAGTGGCTGGTGTCGGTTCAGCAGCGGCTGTTGGCTCCGTGATCGGCTGCTCGGGTTGATGACTGTTCGGCGGTGGGATAGCGACTGAGGATGAGGCCGATGACGATGATGATGATAATAACCATGTTGCTGCGGACTCCTCCTGTCGTTCTCCGCCATGGGCACTCTCTTCTTCCGCAGCAGCCAGAAAAATGTCCTCTTCTTCCTCGTCAAATACCTCTTCGACCAGAGAGGTGTTACTGCCACGGCGGTGCACGGCAAATGTACTTCCGTTGATGGCCGGCATGGTGGGGGCAGATTCCGTTCGTCGATGGACCGCTCCGAAAGCATCTAGATTGGCACGTCGTTCACTGCTGTGCAACTTGGCGATGCGAACGGCGGCCACCCGTCTCGGGTGCACATCATTCCCCAGCTTCTCCTCGCTTCCGAACGGCCCCAGGGCGGCATCCAGATCAATGATCGGACTGGTCACCTGGCCGTCGGTGTCTGGGCCGCTCCACGACACGGCCGGCGGGGTCGACTGCAGCAGCAGCGAAGGTCCGGTCTGAAAGGACATCGGAGAGGCGTTGCGGATGACGATGGTGTCGTCGGCATCGAAAATATCGTTGAGTGTCTCGCTGGGGGTTCGTGTCAGCGCCGGAGGGGGGCCCAGCGCACGCTTTTCCTTGACTTTAGAAGTCCGCTTTCCCGCTTTCTTTGAGAATATTCCCGACGTCCAAGTGTGGTACTTTCGCTTCTTGGTGCTGCTGCTCGGTCCAGGAGCCGTCTTGGGTCGAATGAGTTCAGAAGGGTCGACCCGTCCGGTCCGGACGAGAGCCAGAGTCATCGGGTCGGCGCATTCACCCTGGGGGGTCGGGGTGGGAGAGGCATTATTGGAGTAACTGAACCAGAAGTGCTTCTTCTTCGGCGGGCTTCCAGAACCCAGGAAGCCCGGCGAGCCCGAAGCCGACAGTGGACGCTTCGGCAGATTGATCATGGTCATGAATTTGTCGTCCCGAGGAGCAAACGTCGGAGACAGCATCGTCATCGGATCTGCCGTCCTCGGTCGGTGGGGGGAGGCGTCCCGGTCGCTCGGAGAAGGAATCGTGATCGTCGACGACGGGGGCCGGGGAGAAGGACTCGCGAGCGAATTGATACTCCCCGACAGCGAATGACCGCCACGCACCGTGGAGCTGCTGCCTTCGGTCTCAGAGGAGATGAGCGACAACGGCCGCGGAATGACATCGACATGGTCGGCAAACCCCACGCGAGGACGAGATCCGGGTGCGCTGCCTCGTCGACGGGGGGATGATGGAGGAGATCTGCCGGTATACGAGGGCGTGGTGGGCTGCTGCCGACCTGGTCCTCCATCCGACGGGGTCGTGGGCGTCGGACAGGCACGGGCTTTGGCGATGGCATTGGCCTTGATCAACTCAGATGTGTCGATGTCGGAAATGGACACGGCCTGAGATCGGCGGTGCGCATGTCCTCGTGAGCCCCCCAACACCGGCGGTCCATGTGGTCTGGAGTCTGCCGGTTTTTCCGGGCTGACGTTGGTCACCAACGGTACGGGTGCCTCATTCCCTCCGCCCACAAGTTCACTCCCACGCCGTCGGTGTCCCACCCGAGCGGGCTGTGAGGGCTCACCCGGTCCCATCTTGGTCGGGCTGGGCGACGCTTGATTCGAGTCTGACGGGCCCGGAGAAAAGGTGAACGGGGGGAGTGGTGCCGGACGGGCAGATCGGCTCACTCGCTGCTGGTTGAGAGCCATTTCTTGCAAGATGGGATGCGTCCGACGGGCGTTCCGCTCTGGAGGCAGATCTGCGCCCGGATTGAACTTGAAATCAGGCAGCGGAGGCGGTCGAGACAAACGACGACTGGCGGCCATCTCGCCGCTGTCTTTGGGACTGTCGGGGTCGGACGACTCTCCCGTGGCTATCTCATCCACGCCAGAACGGGAGGGAGAGGAACAGACGACGGATGACAGAGGTGCTGCGGCCGCATCGAACGTTCGAGACGGTTGACGTCGGTGAGACTTGGGGGACACCGGCGGCGTGTTGGGATTAGAGTGGAATGGCGGTGGTGGCAGCACCATTGAGATCGAAGTCGTCATGAGAGGCTACAAGCAACGGCCACGGCGGCCACCAGTAACTGAAAACGTTGTATTGTTCTGGCCAGCAGGCTGGTGCAATCCACAAGGCTTTTGAAGGTGGGCCGGCACCTTAGAGGACGTGAACGCGAACGGCCAAGGGAACGACTGCCACCATTACCGACCGGTCAAAGAGGTTGCCCGCTGCGATATGCTCGTAATGGACCCCGTGGACCAAGTGTCAAGCCTTTATCGAAATGCACCCTGCCGCTGCCGTAGGATCGAGTGGAAAGAGTCGTCCGTGACTTGAGGACGATGTCGGCGGCGATGATCGGTCAATGCCACGACAAGGACAAAGAAGGTAAGGAGTGGACGGCAACCTGGGAGAAGAAAGACCAACGGTGATCCTTCTCCGCGCAGGAGCCAAAAGAGCTCGACGTTTGGGACAGAGGTTGAGAGTGGTTGCTGCAGGTGGATGCGGATGAGGGATAAGAGAACAACAGGTTGGCCAAGGTCGGTCAGTCGTCAAGGTGCAGCTGCGCAGCGCAGCCCAGGCCAAAGCAGGTCAGGGCAGGCCGTGTGCACCGGCAACGAGCGGGATCTGGACGGGGGCTGAACGCTGAGGCCTGGCATTTGGCTGAGCTTTTTTGCGAGGACTCTAGCATGAGCGAGCGGCGTGAGCGTCATGGGGTTGGTTATCCTTTGCTGCAGATGGGGAATTGTGCCTGCGGGTTCCTGGTCAGCTCGCCGCAGAACTGCAAGGTACAGGGTGAGGGAGCCAGGGCAGCAGGGAACCAGTTTTCTTAGTGGCCGCGCTCAGGTCCCTTCAGGTCCCTCAACCTTTCTTCAAGCTCGGTCAGGCCGCTTCAGGCGTGCTCCACCTGGCCACGACGGCTGTCATACCACCCTCCATTCAGTCTGGTGTGCCTGGTACCCTCGTCCGCTAGACCAGTTCCCCCAGCAAGGGGAGGCCGGCCGCCGTCCGTCTTTGCAAAGCAGCAGCAGAGCAGTTCTCGGCTCCTCCTCCTTCAACAATATTCGAGTCCGTGCTTCTTCTCGGCAACCTGGCCCGTGTCCTCCAGCAGCACGAGCGAGCCGAGCTGCTGTCAAAGACATAGGATGAGACGATCAAACTTGACATGCTGGCGAGAAAGGACAGACCAGCATCCTGGCCGCGAAAATGAAGCCAATCTCGAGCGACCAGATTGCTGATTTCGACCTTGCGCCATCTGCCTGGCTGTGATGGACCGACGTGGCCGGAGACTTCTTCCCTGGATGCCATGCTGCAGCACGGCCTGTCCTGCGCCCCTCTCCTCCCCTCCCCCGTGCCAGCACGCAACTCGTGCCTCGTGCCATCTGGTCATATGGTAGCCGAGTGCGGGAAACTCAGGGACCACGTTCAAGGCCGAGGCTTTAGCTTGTGTACTACTGCAGGAACTACAGGACGATGTGCATATCACACAGCACACTGGAATTCGGCCTGACCCAGGAAAAAGGCTTACTTCGGATCTAGATGCTCATCCCTACCAGCTTTCTGTGGAAGTCCGCGCTGCCAGGGGCTTCCACCCCGTTCAGCTGACCGCCATCCTCGACGGACTTTTGTCGCGTTTCCTCGACAACTCGCGATCACAATCTCAACTAGTGCCAGCCGCCTCCACCAGCAGCACCACTAGCAGCACACTACCATCATCACCAGATCGAGGATGCGCAAAGCCCGCGGATAAGAGAGTGGGCCACACCCGGCATGGCTGACAGACAGCGTGGCTAGCTATGCCGACTCGAACCAGACGAACTGTGTGGGTATCAAATCCCTTGACCTTGACCGCCCGCGACTCGGCGCCCACTGTGGCGGACGATCACCGTAACCGAAAGCGTGCTTTTCAGCTTCTGTCGGGTGCTCCTTGCTCTCACCTTCGGCATGCGGAGAAGGAGGACCAAAAATTCCGTTCCTGGATTGCATCTGCCGCGACACTTACGCACGCACGTTAATTGATTGCATGAACCGAAAGGCAAATCGAGCACGTCGCACGGGGCTACCAGTCTGAGCACAGAGATACGACCGGCCGGGTCAGCCACGGCGATTGGCGACTGGTGCCGCATCGGCTGCCGCCCGATGGCCGGATTTGTTTTCGCTGACATCTCTGACGTGGTCGGTTCGGCGTGAGATTCAGCAAACGTTCTTGACATCCATCTGAAGCCAACAGGATGGGTCCCAGTAAGAAGCACAATGTCAGCAAAAAGACGCAGGCCACGAAAGCGCCCGCGCATGTCCCGCCGCACCAGCCGGCACCGTCGGATCTTCCCATCGAACTCCAGCAGGCCGTCCTCAACGCCTTCAGTCAAGCAGCGTTGCCATTGGCCCAGACGGATGACCTGAAAGCAGTGATCCAAGAGGTCAAGGGTCATCTGTTCCTTCGTGACTTTGCAAGCGCCTTCGCCAAGCAGGAGTTCCTCGACGCCTACACCCTGAGGTGGAGCGCCAGCCGTGCTCTTGGCTATGCCAGTATTTTTCTCTGCAGCAGCTGGGGTCGGGAGTGGTTTGCCCACGCTGCTCCTGCTGGTGTAGGAGCTGCAGGTCCCGGTGCAGATGGAGGAGCAGAAGCAGGTCCTCCACCCGCGAGCGCTTGCAAAGTGGTTTGTATTGGAGGTGGAGCTGGTGCGGAGCTGGCCGCGCTTGCGGCTGCGTGTCAGGCCCTCCCGCGGGCGAGCCTGGACGTTGTCGCCGTCGACATTGCAGACTGGTCCAGAAGTGTGGAGAGACTCACGACGGCGTTGACCAGTCCACCACCTTTATCGACGTATGCAAGTGCCAGCGCAAAGGCGGCGAATCGGCCATTGGTCCACCCAGACCAAATGTGTGTACACTTTGCCCAGCGGGATGTCCTCGCCCTGACCGAAGACGACCTCCATGACATGCTAGTCGGAGTGAGACTGTGCACCATCATGTTCACCCTGAATGAGTTATTTACGACGTCCATTTCGCGCACGACCGCATTCTTACTGGCGCTGACCGATGCCATGCCGCCAGGATCCTGCCTGTTGGTCGTCGACAGCCCCGGCAGTTATTCGGAGATCAAGCTGGGCGAAGGCCAACCGAGGCAGTATCCCATGAAATGGCTACTCGATCATACCTTGCTAGAGGTTGCAGGTAAGGACAGCGACGAGACTACTCGGTGGCAGAAGCTCGTTTCCGACGAATCGAGATGGTTCAGGGTCCATCCAGGTCTCAAATATCCCGTTGAGCTGGAGAACATGCGCTACCAGATCCATGTCTATCAACGCAGCGAGCAGAATTAGGACAGATGGGGAGGAAGGGAAAGCAAGACAGGATGGAAAGGAAAAGCAGGACAGGATGGAAAGGAAAAGTAGGACAGGATGGAAAGGAAGGAAGAAAGAAAAGAAAAGGCTAGGTCCCAGCGATATGTCATTGTATCCATGATGACGGCTTCAACGCCAGTCCCGTTCCTGACCCCCCTACTCTTCATCTTCATCACCCTCGTCGTTGACCACGTTGAAGAATCTCAACTCGTACACACCCTTGCTCGTCGAGACCACGCGGAGCCAGTCACGCAGTTGCTGCTTCTTGAGAAACTTCTTGGTCCTGTACCCCTCAATCAGCCTGCCTGTCCCAATGATCCAACAGGTGTCAAACATACAAGTACTTGAGGTAGCGTCCAGAGAAAGGAATGTGTGTGACCACCTCAATCTTGCCATCGCCCACCTGCGAGATGGCCACGCTGTCGCCGAGGTTGCCGGTACGACCTTCGACCTTGATCCGCTCATGCAGGAACTTTTCAAATGCCGACAGGTCGAAGATCTTGTCGCTGACCGGTTGGCTGCAGTTGATCGTGTACTAAATGAGGGGAAGAAAGGTCAGTGGACGGTTCTGAAGGAGAAGATAACATCGCACAAAAAGAGGTCCACTCACCTTGTTGGTGACCTTGGTCTTTGCCAGCTTGCCTTTGGGGCCTCGGGCCTACAGTGCAGAAAAAGAGCAAAACCTTAGCCTACTGTTCCATTCGAGAGAAGCCCCGGTCGCACTGTCCTGCATTGCACTCGTGGCACAAAACAGGTATGCGCATGATCATAGTGGATGTGCGCCGGGGCGGAACAGCAAAGCGGTTCGGTTTGGTGTGGTTCTTACCTGAACGGGAGCCATGGTGCGAGAAGTTGTCAAGTGAACCAGGTCGCAAAGAGATGTTTATCCTGCGCCTGTAACTGAGGTGACCTGAGCGATGGTTGAGAAGCAGGTTTGGGTGGAAATTCTCTGTTGGGCGCGTCAGAACAATTAGGGCTCGGTTTACTCCGTCTTGGCATTATCATGATTGGATTCCCGACCTAGTCCGCTCTCGCTTGGCATCCCTATTAGCCCTCCTGCCAGCTCCCACCAACCCTTCATCCGTCCGTGCCCACACCATCGATCGACATCTGATACTGCAGGTGCCGCCCTTTCGTAGGCTGCACCCATGCCACAACATCGTTCCGTCCCATCTTTGCGCACTTTTCACTCCGAAGATTGATGACAGCCCGCTAATCCGGAGCGGTATGACCTATGTCATGTGACTTGTGGGCCTCCATTGGCTTGTGCAGCTAGAAACCCCTTTGGTCCCGCTGCCCTGCTACTCAAGTTATCATCTACCCGATGTTCCGTACAATCTCACGGTGAAACAGGTATTCCTGTCCCCACAGAAAGGTACAATGGCACAGAGATCCGATGCTATCCGATTCGGTCCCACCCGACCAAACGGTATGCATTTGCGATTAGACATGTCTTCCACCTCCCGGTGAGCCGACACTGTCGTTGTCGTTGCTCGTTCAACCAAAGCTTGACACTACAACCTACCATATATGAAGCCCGCCACGAAGCCGGCTTCGGCATCATCAAACAGGAAGTCATGGCCGTGAAAGGAGCTCTTCGGAAATGGGATCACAAAGCGGCATATTGCGCGTTGCCATTTCCGTGCTTTCCAAATAGATACCTCGGAAGGATCCTCTCACTGCCTCGGCTGTGCAATCAGATTCATGTTTGACTGGATATGAACACCGTGAGCATATGTATCGATGCCTCTCATCGGATCCGTCATGGCCCAGTCGAAGTTCCGCATAAGCTATGCATGTCAGTGTCAATCTGTGGACCGTTGATATGACGACTTACCTCAGTTAACGCCTTGTGAAGCGGACATCATGCATGGAAGCGAGCAGGATATGTGGTCAAGTCAAAAGGAGATTCTGCACATTTTCCCTACTCCAGGTTGCGCCGAAGGAGCTCACGATCCTGCTTCTCTCCGAAGAGGCTGCTCGATGGACAAGCTCTGCGCCATGAGGTATCACTTGATCTGCAAGAGGACGAAATTCGTTATCGGCGAGTGAGTATCTTCCTGGCAAGCTACAGTACCACCCTTAGGATTCCGAGAAGAGCAGTAAACTGAATTGTCAACGTCTTACGTGACTCTTCAGCGCTGGTCTTCTGAGAGTCACCGCCAATGATACGGCCTTGCGATTGATTTTCACAGTGCTCGTCGAACGAGTAGTGCCGTTCGATAAGCCGGGTTATTCTCAACGACGGCATTACGTGCAGAAGAAGCCATCGAAGCTTCGGACGACTGGCGCGACACCGACTCTGGTTATGCTGAACCCACCTTGTCCACGACTTCTCTGCGATCCAGCATTCGACTACGAGCAAGAAAACGGTCGCTCCTACCACGCTTTCAGGCGCGGGAAATATGTCATGCCAAGTGATGAACGAGAACGAGAAAGAATGGACATTCACTATCACAGCCTCCGCCTCACTCTCGAGAACAAGCACTTTATTGCACCAATCAAGAATCCTCCTTCCGTTCTCGACATTGGCACCGGCACCGGCATATGGGCCATGGACGTCGCGGACGACTATTCCGGCACCTCGATCATCGGAGCGGACCTCTCGCCCATCCAACCGACGGTGGTGCCGCCCAATCTGGAGGTTCAAATCATGGACGCGGATGAGCCGTGGGACTTTCACACCACATTCGACCTCATCCACACCCGCATGATGAACGGCTTCTCCATCAGATCCTGGCCATTTTTTTACGAGCAAGCATTTAAGTTCATGAAACCAGGCGGTTGGGCCAAAAACCAGGAGTTCGACCTTGATTTCACCGCAGATGATGGCACGATGCCGGAAGACGGTGCCGTGCGCAATGGGACGCTCTATGGAATGAGGGTGTGGCGAAGTTTAGTCTGACCGGTGGCTGCTATCCGGACAGAATGAAGCAGCAGATGGAAGATGCCGGCTTCATCAATGTCATGTCAGGGCGTATAAGATGCCCATTGGGCCGTGGCCGAAGGACGAGCGGTTGAGGCAGGCGGGATTATTCTTCCTGGTTGGCGTGCTGGATGGAATCAGCGGGTTGAGCATGAGGGTCTTTACTCAGGGCTTAGGATGGGCGGTCGAGAAGATGGAGGTCTTGCTTGTCGCACTGAGGAAGGAGTGGAAGAACAAGAACATTCACAGCTATGTGTCGATGTCAGGATTCCGTCTTGGTTTGACCCCGAAAGAGATGCTGACTTTGGCAGCTATGTCGTGTATGGACAGAAACGACGGAGCAGCATCGCTATTGACGGAGCAGAAAAGACTGCGGCCATTCACTTGACGATCGCGATGCTTACCTATGAATTCCCACCCGACGGTTTGATATGGCTCCAATTGCCTCATGTCATCAGGGCCAGCGCGTGTTAGCTTCGGCAACTATCCAGCAGCGGTATAGAATCCGGAACGACGTCAAGGGCGAATCCAGAGCCAGCCAAGGGCGAATCCAGAGCCACATCAAGAGCGAGTCCAAGGGTGAACCCAGAAAAAACGTCAAAGGAAACATTCATATCTAGCTCTCGACGAAAGAGACAATCAACGTCTGAGCACAATCATGGCCACTGCATACTGGACACATGAACCCTCGCCACCAAGTCGTCGCAAAGAATGGGTGATAACGCCATTGTTCCCATATCACGTGACGACGTTTATGCTTGACGTGAAAGCTGAAAGTCGATGACACAGGATATACAGAAACCCAGACATGCGCCACACTTTCCCGTGTCGCAGCATTCCTGGTGGCCAGACCCACAACCACAGACATGCCACAACCTGTGCCCTTGAAGTCCCAATTTGCAGTCATCCTGATGAAAAGCATGTCCGGATGACCTCATTATGCGTCGACAGCTCTGGTACCATCAGACCTCCTAAACTTGATCCTTCCCGATCTAGTTTGGCCATCAAATGTGTCCGGTTGAAAGGGCCTGTTTGACAAAGAACCGGCTCTACAGTCCAGACGAGGGTGCAGGGAGTGCCTTCCATCTGGGCCTGGACGTTACAAATACTTGACACGTTACATATCTGGTGTCTCAGAGTCAAGAAGTGCCTGTTACTGCGCACGCCGGACTGGGTCGAGTCTTGTCTGAGACGTTCAGCAATCTGCTCGATTCTCGTTGGTTGACGGCTGGTTCTAGCAAGATAGCACATGGTGAAAGTTAAAGTTTCCGGGCTTCAACCCTCGCTCCTTTCTTGACGCCCTTCCCGGCTGGGATACAGGACAACCAAAGTGTGATTGCTTTCCTGAGGGCTATTGTTACTTGTAAGGATGTCACGGAAGGTGTGTCCAGCGGCTAGAGAATGACCCATTTTCGCCACGGCCAGTTCTGCAATGCGTGTTCCCTTGATCTCATCATAGCCCCTGCGATCTCTCTACTGAATGCCCGCCAGAAAGAATCCGCCCAGAGCGCAGGGTCCGCAGCACTAAAGACGAGGTCGCTTTCCTTTAGCTGTGTAGGTGCAATCTGTGAAGGGTGCCCTTGCATACTGCTAGCGTGGGAAGCCAAGTTCTGACGTAAAGTGCTTCCCTGTCAAGTCCCTGTCAAGTTTGGACCTTGCTCCTAGGCCAGGGGGAAGAAAACACCAAAATCTTTGCATGCAGCCTAGGGCGCCAAGATCAACTATTCCAAAGTAGTATAGCCTGTCCTCAACCTGATGTGTTCGACCTGGTGTGCTATACCTGGTATTGTCCAAGGTATGGTAAATAAAGGGTGGTCCATGGAGGGGTGAGCTTCAGAAACTGGTGCTGTGTTCTGAAAGTAGAGATGTAAAAGTCACAGCCTGGTGACGTGAGTTACATCCAAGCCCCACCAAAAACTCAGCCTAGAGCTGTCGGTGAGCATGTCCGAAACACGGATGCCTCCTGTTGCCTAGATCCTTGGCAAAAAGAAAAAAATTTCCAGAGTATAAGTATCTGGCCTCCCCTCGACCCTTTGAGATCGATAGCTCTGTCAGTCTCACCAACTCCCCCCTATACAGTACGATTGCTGACAGGTGTACAGCTTTGCCTTTTGGCTTAGATCAAGTGTAGTATCTGTTCTTTTCAGTTTAATCTCTGAAATCATCCTACGGGATGAAACATTGATTATTCTCATTTTTGGACTCTGTCGGTCAAACCCCTCTGTGCTTGCGCAATGGGTTTCCGGCACCGTGTCCCAGGCCTTACACTGCCGCCTTGTGACGCGAACAAATCCCTTTTCATCATCATCTCTGCGTCAGCAGGGTTTTGGAGAAGAGGCCCTGTAGAAGAGGCCCTGTAGAAGAGGCTGTTGGAGAGGTCGTGACGGTGTGGTCTCCATTCCGTGCATCGCTCCTGCCCGGTCTGGTGGTGAGCTGGCAGGAACGGAGTCATGTCAAGTAGCCACGACCGACCCGTTCCAACCGTTCTTGCCTCGCCGACAGACTCGCGTGACCTGTTGATTTGACCTCATTATAGCCTGCATCTGAAGAGAACCTGTAAGGGGAGGTGACCATAAGTCCATGAGCAAAGATTTAGGCCCGTCTCACATCGCTCCTCTCAACGCCTTCTCAAGCTCAACAGATCACGGCCCCGGTCAACCATGCCCAGCGACACAGCCATGACTTCGCTCCAGTCTACCTCTGCCTCCGGGGCATACGTCGACCCGGCCATCTTCGCTTCGCTGCAGGAGAAAATCGATGAGGAGTCGTTGGTGCGCGATGAGCTGCGGTCCATCGTCGACGCGCTATCCAAGCAAGGCCGGCTCACGCAGTCGATCCTCTCTCGCATCCACAACACAGAGACTTCAGAGCTCGAACCAGCGGTGCTGACGCCGTGCTCGCAGGCCCTGGCCGAACAGGCGGGCACGGTCAAGACGCTGGCGGAGACGGCGTCCAAGTATCCGTTCTACAAGTGGAACGCGGTGTGGCAGCGTGACATCCAGGCCGTCATCAGCAGCATGCAGTTGTGTGAGTGGCTCCGTACGGGAAACTTGATCACGCTCGAGGAAGTGGGACGGCGACTTGACGGTAGGTCATGACCACACTCTCCGTCTGTTGTCATGCTAACAGCGTCTCTCCCAGTGCCGGTGAACCTCAAATCGGAAGACGCGTTCCACATCACGATCGAAGACTACTTGCTCGCGCTGACGACGACCATCGAAGAGCTCTCGCGGCTCGCGCCCAACGCCGTCACCTTGGGCGACTATGCGCGACCACTCCAAATTTCCAAATTCATCAAAGATGTGCATGCTGGTTTCCAGCTGCTGAATCTGAAGAACGACATCCTGCGCCGGAGGAGCGACGGAATCAAGTACAGCGTGAAAAAGGTGGAGGATGTCGTCTACGACCTGAGTTTGCGAGGCTTGGTGCCCAAAGACTTGAAAGGCAGCTGAGCCCGACGTCTGTCAGGGTGCGGCCATGAAGTATGAAGTACACGCACAATCAGACCAGGTGGCCTCGGCCAGCGGGAGAGCTCTGCAGACTCAGAAGGTGTCGAGTGGGAAAGATCTCTGCAGACCGATGTGGGGCGTCTCTCCCCAAACGCGAAGAATGATGTCTGCGGACATGACTGAGAAACAGCACCATGCGGCGAAGGCTTAACCTTGGTCGACAATTTCGGGCTCCCTGCTTGAACCTGTCGAGATTCTGGCCAAAGCGAAGAGAAATGGACATGACGACAGCTGCACGAATGAGTCCACTATAACGTGGCAATTAATCCATTTGACCAGGCCTTCCCTTCTCGGTTGGGCGATCAAATACCGCACAAGAGGTATTCGGCGGCTAGGTTCTTGAACTCCTGACTGTCGACACGTGCTGAGCTCTCAGCGGTGGCACGTCCCGCAGGCTACTACTCGAGTCGATCCCCATCTTGACGTTGACGGCGCCGGAGCCGAGGTTGACGATACGGTCGTCGGCGCTCTCCATGTCTGCCCACGCGATCGATTTGGTCCTGCTTTGACGGAAGTCCGATGACTCTCCATACCTCCGTCACGTTCGGAATCTTTGGTTTACGAACCCCAAAAATCTGCGAAACCGACCTGTTGATCTCACGGGCGATGATGACGAAGTCAACGCTCTCGAGCAGCAGGAACACACTCATAACTGACTCTCTCAGGGCTCTGGTCACTCAGCCTCTCCTATATCACGTGATTGCCTTCCACCGTTCCATGGTTCAACAGAAATGCCTCGAGTCGTCCAGGGCGCACCCTGTGGGTTCACAGAGCAGAGACAGTGAATCTGCTCTATATACCCTTCAGGACTCTTGACAACTCACTCCTATGCCTGTACTTCCGACCTTGTTTCAATCTCAGCCTCGAAGTCAAGATCACGTGACCACGCCAATGCCAAGAATGCACCTCAACCTACAGGACAAACACACGTGGCAGTGCCAAAACATCAGGTCTTGGTGGCAGTGAGGCTGCGGCATTTGGCCCAGGGCACTTGTTCTCCCGACAGTTGCTCTCCAGGATCAAAGTCGGCCGCCTTAGGCCATGACCACCCTCACAAACCACGGACAAGTTCACAACCAAGCTGGTAGCCAAACATATTACGGTCCCGTTAACCATGGACCTGTCAATCACGGTCCCGTCAGTTACATGTAAGATGTTCGTCAAGGTTGTGGTTCATGGTGCTGACACGGTTCAGCACCATATCGCAGGATGATCAGGATCGGTACCTCCAAAAACTACCCAATGCTGACAACGCCGCCTACAACTCTTTCGACAAGCAGCATGATGGCGAATGCCTCCAGAATACTCGGGATGGCATACTAGCCGAGATAAGAACATGGGCGGACCAACAAGATCAGAGGAATATCTTCTGGCTAAATGGCTTAGCTGGTACAGGAAAGTCCACCATCGCCCGCACGGTCGCACGTGAATACGACGAACAAGACCGCCTTGCAGCAAGCTTCTTTTTCTCACGAGGTGGTGGAGATATCAGCCATGCTGGCAAACTCTTTCCCAGCCTTGCTTGCCAGCTAGCAGACAAGTCGCCGCCTCTCAAACAATACATCTGCGAAGCCATTGCAAAGGATCGCAAGATCGCTACCAAAGCGTTGCGCGACCAATGGCTTCACCTCATCATTAAGCCCCTCTCAAGACTGGACCCCAGCTCCTCCTCTCCTTTGATCATCGTCGTTGACGCCTTGGACGAATGCGAGGACGACAATAATGTTAAGATGATTATACAGCTCTTCGCCGGAGTTCGATCGTTAAACAATGTTCAGGTGCGGATATTCATGATGAGCAGACCTGAAGTTCCCATTCGACATGGCTTCTCCAGAGTGTCAAATTCTGAGCACCAGGACTTTGTTCTGCCTCATATTTCTCCCCAGATCGTTGATCATGACATCACGGTTTTCTTTGAACACCAATTCAAGATCATCAGGCAGGAGCGATGACTACCCGCGGATTGGCCCGGACACCAGAATATAACAGCCTTGGTTCAGAAGGCGGCTGGGTTATTGATTTGGGCTGAAACTGCCTACCGCTTTATCAACAAAAGCAAATTGCAGAGAAACAACTATCGCGTCTCCTTGCTTCTCCAACAAAGCCGGAAAAACAACTCGACGAGATTTACCTCACAGTCCTGAATAGTTCAATGGGTCAAGATTCTGAAGAGCAAGGAGCAGAGTTATACGACGCCCTGAAGACCATCCTTGGAACCATTGTTGTTCTTTATTCCCCACTTTCTCTCCTCTCGCTCGCAAGCTTACTTCGGACGCCTGCACATGAAGCCGGCCAGACGCTGGATGGTTTACATTCGATCCTGGATCTTCCCAAAGACCAATCTCGGCCTATCCGTCTCCATCACCCTTCCTTTCGTGACTTCCTCCTCGACGAAAATAGGTGCCACGATTCACGATTTCTCGTGGATGAGAAGAAAGCCCACGAATCGTTGGCCGATTTCTGCATCCAGCTCATGTCCAAGGGGCTCAGAGAAGATATCTGCCTCCTGCACTCTTCGGGCACCCTTGCCAAGGACGTCACACCAGAGTCCGTTCGACAGTGTCTACCAATGGAGCTTCAGTATGCATGTCTATACTGGTTTCAACATCTTCAGAAGAGCGAGACTCGGCTTCAAGACAATGGACAGGTGCATATCTTCTTACGGAATCATTTTCTGCACTGGCTTGAGGCCACTATTCTTATGAAGACTTCCGAAGCTGTTCTTGCATTAATCTCTTTGGATTCTGTGGATCGATCCAGTGGACTGGCTGGGTCAACTGGCCGGGGTCTTGGTCGGGGTCAACTGGCTGGTGGACTTGGCCAAGGAAGAGCTTTGGCATGTTACAGCGCCACGCAATGCGACATAGGACCCTCATTCTTCAACCTTCTCTTAGATCCCTAGAGATTAGATCCAACTAATATCACGTTTGGAGGGCGCCAAGAGGTTATGTTGTCACAGATCTAGCGGCCAAGTGGCCCTATACACAGTGTTGGCATCGAACTGTGATTACAATTGCCGTTATGGATTCCTGACCTCAAGAGAAAGTCTTAGTAAGGCTGTCGTAGAAGGCCGTCACCCTCTTGGCGCAAGCCCTCCTTTATAAGTCGGTCCTTGCCGTAGATAGTTACAGAATAATAACTTCCACTCACTCCCACGAGTCCCACCATAATAATTGCCATGAGGAGGGTTTGACGAGTCACAGGCACAATTTTTAGCAGGGTGCTACATGCCCAGACCTCGGCTTGGACTCTGGCCGCCTGCCTCATAGGCACTGCCGGCCAAGAAGGCCAACATCAGCTTGACTAGGAGCAGAGTTCCCTGCAGGGATTTTTACTCTCGACATCATGATTCAGGCCAGTCGGTTCATCGCGAGGTTAGAGGCAAGAGTCTTCGATCTGATGACGAGCTCGATCGGTGGTGGAATAAACATGTGTGGCGTACACGGTGAAGACTTGTAGGCAGCAATGAGGGCGTAGGCAGGAGTGTGACAAGAGGAGGACTGCGCTTCTTTTATTAACGATGTTTCGGACCAAGGCCGTCACGTTTCATTCTATCATATCATCACCAACCACTCAATGTATTTCATCAAACCAACTGTATTGCTTCTTTAGGCAACGGACTCTTCAATGAGCAAATCAGAGCGCATATGGGCTACTGTTCAAGCGTATAACGAGGAGTCCGAATGGTCGCTGCGCGACCTAGCATCATAACAGTTGACTCGTCTTTGTATGGCTTCTCACCATTCCGCCACCAATGCTCTTTCCTGTCAGACGGTAGAAACTTTGACCTTGGCTTTGGCGTCTCTCTCTTCCAGATGTCTCTCCCCAGATGATGAGATAGTGGATTCTTCAGGGCCGGTGACTTCCGGAGGAGCAGAATTACGAAGACGCTTCTCCTTGAAATGTTCTAGATAAGCCAGGGTGATCGCTGCCGTGATGAGCAGGATACAAAATCCTGCCGAGGTATAATTGCCGGAGACGACGGCTGGTTGATCAACAGTTTTGTAAACGGCAAGCGGACTGCAAATCAGACGACGTCAGCTGAATGAGGGCTCTCCTTCCTGGTTGGAGAAGGATCTCAAATCCTTCTTTTCCTACTTACATGGTAGCACTGAAGGTCGACGCCCAGACGTTCAGGCCTGCGGAGGCAAATGATCGTGTGGCGGGATCGCCAGACCTAGGGGGTTTGATGAGATCGGTTGGACCTCCCAGGGAGTGTTTATACTCACAAAATGTCTTGCGTCCATGCCCAGAACATACTATTGCTCTCGTCAGCTCCGGCACATGGTCGGGTTCGAGTCGTCAAAAATCACCTGTTACTGGCTTGACAGATCGCGACGCCGTAGTACAAGAACCAGCGGAATTCACGGCTCTTGGGGAATACGGGCGTGGAGGCCAGAAGGATGAGAATGACAAAGTTAAGTGCAGCGCCGAGAACAAGCATCGGCCAGCGTCGACCCTTTAGCCACGTATCACCTTTATTTGAGCGCCATTAGCTTCGATGCGGACATCATTTCGATTCTTCATCTCACTTACTTGACCAAGCCATAAACAGAGTGAATGCCACACAGACGGCCTGGATTGGGGTCGTGTAATTGTCCATGGAATCAGTCAGCACAGGGCACTCTGAGAAAACTTTGATCGGTAGACACACTGATCTGTGCAACGGTGAAAGAGCCTGGTTCGATCTGGTTCCACGCCTTGAACCAGAATGCCATTGATGAGGTCGAGTTTGGAAGATTGACCGTCACATTAGATCTGCCAACGTTGAGAGGGAGATGTTGTCGCGGCGGATGAAAAACTTACAGAGAGATGATCCACAGGAGCCAGATCTCTGGCGTGAAGATCCAACGTTTAACCTAGACAGGATATTAGACGGTGATCACGCTGGAGGCCAAAGGCAGAATGCTCATCCCTGTTGCCGCGTAAATCTCCCCTGCTTGACTCGGCCTTCCTTCGGATTTCGGTCACGGGCCAATTCGATTTCCTGTCGTTGTTGGTCATGACCGCCAAGGGAAGATATATCATACCGCCTCGGTAAAGACCCAATCTTTCTTCTGTCGGGCCGGAACGTCGGGAAAGAAGAATATCTGAGGGATAATGACGCCAACGGATATGATTCCATCGATGATAAAAAGCTAGGCCAGTGGTCAGGTCAGAGGTCGAACCGTCAAAGGTCTTTTGGTATACCCATTGCCATCCGGCCTTTCCATGAACACCATTCAGGCCGTCGTACGCCGCGGCTGTCGAACAATGGTCAGTTAGGCCAGAGGTAGAGAGGATTATAGAGGGATGGACCTTGCAGATATGAGCTGAACATGGGACCAATAGCAGTAGCAGAGTTGATGATGGCCAGACGCTTTTAAGACAGTCAATCTCCATCGGGCCCGTGTGCAAGCACTTTGCAACGCGTTGAATTACTGACTCGGGACAATTCTCCTTTCTGATACCAGGCACCGCAAAGATAGACGACTACCAGCAAGTTAAGAGACCGAGCATTTTCCAGGATGTAAATCGACCGTACTGGCAGAGTAATGTCCACTACCATTACGTCAGCTCAGAGAACTCGGCCTCATGTCGAAAATGTGACATACGTTTCAAAAGCTCCGACGAAGAATCGAAGAACATACATCTGGGTTGGCGTTTTCATTGCCGCTTGAGCAAAAGTACTGGCTATCAGTGAGACTCGGTCTGGCATTGCTTTGAATACCACAGACTTACCAATCGTCCAACAGCTCTCGAGAAATCTGTATCGCAGCAGTGAGTTTAGTTCAGGCCTAGGTCGAAATGACTGACGGTATAAACCATTTGGGGTCCGAGCGTGTCAAGGCAAGATTACATGGCCAGAGGAAAAGGATCTGTGAAATTTCTCAGTGGTTGGTTCTCAAGCAATGCACACGGGGAGGCCTACGCTGGCAATGCTGTAGCAGGTCTACCAGAACGTTAGATTCATCGTGTTCTCACACATGGTGGAGACTTCTGACCTGTGCATAGTTAAGCTCCTGTAACTGCATCAGTCACAGGTTCAAACGAGACCCCTGCAGCACCCACATTACCATACAATGCGAGATCTTCCTTCATTCCCGACACGAACGCATTGTTGAGGTTAGACCTGTCCGCACGGTTTAATTCAGAGTTCAAGCTGACTGAGTCGGCGTCCTAACCGATCGAGGTATTTGACGAATGTCCCAAGACAGCCAAAGGTCATAAGCGTCAAGTCTAGCTGTTCGATTGTTGGTCAGTAAGTTCATTTGAATGTGGACGAGATAACCCGTACCTTGAATATCAATCGTCGCTCCTATTAATCGCTCAGCTGTGACATCGGCTTGGGGAGATAGTGTCTTACGTCATGACTCTTGTCCCATGAATCCCAAAAGTAGCTTTTCCAGGTCCTGTTGATCGTTGAAACGTCCTTTCCACCCTCCACTCCAGCGGCTTGGGCATGGATGACATCGCGGGCTTCCACGTTTTGAGGGAGACTGTTAAAGCCCATTCTGGCGACAGTCGATCAGATCTGATAATCGCAACATCCCGCCAACTTTTAACCATAACCAGCTCCTCGGTTCTGCTTCGCTTTTGCGATGATGTTGTCAAAAGGGACCCCAATCACGACATTCGTTAGCGAGGATCCAACGGCCGGCGGCTGTAGGCATATCCATTAGACTACTAACTAGCGCGACTTGGTCTTGCTCTAATTGCATGTATTCGGGTAGAGATTGGTTACTAGCAGAGCTAGAGCATTGGCACTCTACCATATCACGTGTCGAGTCTGTACCCGGCCAATGCCTGGTCCTCCTTCCCTCGGCTCCTGTTTAGACAGTTGTATCTAGAACCAATCATGCAGAGGTCTACAATCAAAATCCACCTTGCGTGCCACATACTATCTTTGCCTGTGCCGGATGTAGGTTCAAGGATGTCGAGAAGAGTGGATGGAAGGTACTTGTGTGAAGATTTAGTCTATGCAGGGGGTAGCCAACAAAGGCTCAGCTACATATGAAACAGATAGTGCCTCACCTTGACAGTGTTGGGAACACAGGCAGTGTTCACTACATGAGCGCTTAGCCTCCAGCACACCTTCATCACCATCGTAGGCAGCATCTTGGATACAACCAATCAACCATCTACTCGGTGCTTGGTTCATCAGACAGATACTTAAGAATAGGTCAAATTTTTCAAGTCGAGACATAAGAGATGAGGCCGAAGCCTGACCTTACAAGGGTGCGAAAGTATCGCTGTATGTGCATGGAAATCCAGTAATAGCCCGCTTAGAGGGATAGCCTGACCTTACAGAAAGGCAGTTGCCGTCGCCGGCTGCCGATCCTGACAAGAGATGCTTTGGCGACTCTAGGAGTCGACGAGGTCAGGATACAACTGGGCTGGTGCAAATGAAATAGGTCGTGCCGCAATTGTATCGGTTGCCGATGGATGTGGCCATTATAGCGCAAATGGCACAATCTGATTTTCCCCTCCACCCTTTTTGGTCACCTGCAACTTTCCTATGCCCATGTAATACGTAAGTACCGAAAGAAAGCTCAGTAACAAGATCACTCGCTGTGATATTTGCAAGCATGGCTGCAGTGCAGGTCGCAACTCTCAGCGCCCTGGAATCTGCTGCCTCTGCAACAGCGAACGGCAATTCGATCAGACTGACCACCTTTGACATCCCTGGGGCTAGTACCGTCAATGGAGAGACTTTTCCACTAGGGATTAAGCTTGAGGATGGCAAAAAGCCTTCGTTGGATGCGTCGCTTGAAGAGATCAAGACCCTAGCCGATCAGGGGATCTGGGAAGAGCTTCTAAGAAAGAGTGCGCAGCTATCCTTCCCGGTCCATCATCTCCTACTGACAATCCACCAATAAGATGGCGCGATCCTATTTCGAGGGTTCCCAATTAAAAATGCCACCGACTTCGCCGCTTTTGTTCGTGCATTCAATCTTCCCAATGAGCATCAGGAGATAGGCTTGTCGGGCAAGCGAACATTGGTCACGAAGGGCGTCAAGACAGCAAATGAAGAACCTCCAGACGTGAAGTTCTATTTCCACAATGAATACGCTCGTAGCGCGCATTTCCCTGCTGTTCTGTTCTTCTTCTCAGAAGTCGTCCCTGAGACCGGTTAGCCGCCGTCATTGGAAGGCATTTGTTGGTGTGCTGATACGGTACACGACAGGTGGACAGACTCCGATTGCTTCCTCCATTGTCCTGTACAATCGACTAAAACAAGAAGTCCCGGAATTTCTCCACGACCTCGAGACGAAAGGTGCCATTACATCTCGCTCCATGGACATCTGAGACTCTGATCTGACTCCGGACGCAGGTATCATTGGGCGACAATATTATCCTGCAAAGGATGATCCAGAAGCCACCAAAATCGGCTGGAATTGGCAGGTTCGTCAACGTCATCCTGCCCCCTCCACGCTATATCGAGTAAACGTTAAACCAGGATTCATTTGGCTTTGATGTCGCCGAGGGTGACAGCTTGGAGGCACAACGGGAAAAGGCCGAAAGGGTCCTGGCTCGAGATCTGGGGGCCAAAGCGGACTGGCAGCCTAACGGCGCCCTTCACGTTCTGCAGCATCTCCCTGCCATCCGCCGTCTCAAGTCAAACGGACTGTTGACTTTCTTCAACGGCCTGGCAGGTGTATACGGCAAGGGTCGCGATTATAACGCGCTGAAGCCGCCCCACAAGGGGTTGAACGGTAACTATCACCTACCCACCCTGTACGGAGATGGATCTCTCGTTCCGTATGAATATCTCGAAAAAGTGCTTCAGATCCAAGAAGAGATTCAATTCCTGGTACCATGGCAGGCCGGGGACGTCGCTCTCATTAACAACTATACCGTCCAGGTACGTTGATCCGAGTTTCCCTTCCGCGATTGGGACCACCGTACTGAAGTTGTCCATATTAGCATGCCCGTACGCCGTGGGTTGGCAAACGATCTCTGCTCGTAAGCTTGTGGGATGGTAACGACGGATTCATACCAGTGTAAATTTGGTTTCCTGATCAAAAATCTGCCGACTTTCTCTATTCAGGATCTGTACGATCTCCTTCTCCAACGCGTCGATCGTGTCATCGGGGGCGCAGTGATGTCTCTCGATATGTGCCTGTTGTTGACGTTGGCGAGGATCTTCCCGGGGTTGGGACCGGATCCACCTTCTTGAACGCTCTCCAATAGTCGACAAGGGCTTGGAAATACCAATCCGTGTGAACCTGGAAGTGATCTGGATCTTCGGCTGGACTGGCAGAGGCAAGGGGAGAGAGTTGGGAACCTGGAGTGGTGTGACCACGGACTGGAGGGTCAGCAAGGCTGGCTAGAACGATTGAAGTCTGAAGCTTGTTATTTGCACGTCCTTTCGCTATCTGGTCTTGCTCGTGGAGACTGGTTGACGGCTGCTCCGTCGAGGCCCTGGACAGCAGGATCGAGGTTGAGCGTGATGCTGGGATGGCGAGGCCGCGGAGAGAGGAGGCTAGGATACTTCGGGTCGTTTTCGCTTTTGCCGGAGTGCATGCTCAATCTTCTCGCGGTTGGCTGCCTCGATGGCGAGGAAGAGATAACTCAGACACATTTGAGGCGGTGTTCAAGAGATACCAGAAGACCAAATAGCCAGCGGCCATCAAAAGCGGCTTTTGGACGCACCAGTCAAATGCCGATTCTGAAGATCCAGGTATTCTGCCATTGGAAAAACAGCGCGAGACCCCTGTAGTCGAACGTCGGGATTTTTTTTATCCCAGTCCCAGTTACGGTCGCCAACCTGAGCTGGCCGCTTTAACTTGAGCTGAAGGTGAGAAGCCTGAACTAGGGGTGAGAGTGCCTGATCGCACAGTGACTGGCCTGTTTTGGCCTCTGTCGATCTCCGAAGGGATCATTTTGGCTCCCCTACCTCGGCTAAGGTTACCAGCGGAAGGGCATCCCAAGCAAAGTTATTTACAAATTTAACCAGCAATAAACAGGCGGTTCTGTTGGAACACGGCAGTGTATTGCAAGCCTTGGTCTCCGGCACATCCATAACACCACGGTAGACAGCATCCCAGATAGAAACAATCAACCATCTCAAGAGGTTCGGTTCATCGGGTGCGACGTGAGGCAGGGGTTTGGAAAAGAAATTTAGGACGGCGATGACGAGGCGACCAGAAGGACAAAGATCGAGGCTAAAATCGCCCGGTATGGGAGGGGCGAGTATACGACATGGGAGTGGACCGACCACAATAGCCTCGTCTTGACACACGGCTACCGGTCGTGACGGCTAGTCTCTTTGATGGGGACAGTGTACCCTGGGCAGGAGAGCAAACCTGTACATATGCTCATCGCCCACGCCCCTGGCTGCTGGAGGAGGCAAGCTTAGAGTCTTGTATGCTATACGCCAGATGATTAGCTAAACGCGGAGAGACCTCACCCTGCTTTGATTCAGCTTCCGGGGACACATCCATGACAAAATCTGAGTGAACATCCCAGTTGCTGACAAGCAGCCTAATGGTGAACTGAAAAAATACAGCATAATTTTGACACCGTTCTCGCCATTGAAAGAAAGCATGCAGATTGCTTCTGCCACAGGGTCTCCTGAGGGAGGCAATATGGGGAACCGAGTCAAGACCTTTTACGCAAGAGCAATTCCTCCGGCCTTCTCGACGGCTTTAGGACAGCACGCCATATGCGCCATGTGGGGTGCTAAGTTGATGTGCTCGCAGCTCAATGCAACTATAGATCCCTGATGGAACCTCACACCACAAGACCCACAAGTTCAAGCAAGCGGATAGGAAGATAAGCATTTCCAGCTTAACGTCCAATCATAATCGTCCCAATCCATATAAACAAGTTCTGCATGGCATAGATCTGAGCCACATGGCTTCAAGCTCTCAGTCGCCTTTGGGGTTCCTGATGGCGTGCTTGCAAAATTTGATGAGAGGACTCTCCAGCTAACATGTAAAACGTCCCAGTAAATATGAGGTCGAAGGTGTTGGCCCCCAAGACCTCAGAGCTTGACTCGGCGGTTGAGGTCGCAAAAGCCTCTGGCCACGACTAGTCTTCTCTTGAACATTCCAAAATGGACAACAAGGAAATCGCTGAGCAGACTGCTGCATCTGAGGTCAAGAAATCGCCATCTGTGCTGTCACAAGGTCACGGCCCTGTCAAAGTCAACAATGGCGATGCCGCCCTTGAACTTCTCCGCTCGACTGGCGGTCTTCAGCAACCCACGGATCCAGCTCGGTCTCGCCGACTCTTGCGACGCATAGATTATCATATCATGCCTCTTATCTGCCTTGTTTACTTTCTCCAATACCTTGACAAGACATCCATCTCTTACGCCAGCGTTACAGGACTCAAAGAGTCTGCTCATCTGCATGGCGACCAATTCAACTGGGTAGCTTCCATATTCTTCTTCGGACAGCTGAGCTTCGAGTTTCCCACGATCCGGCTGTTGCAAATGTTTCCTTTGGCAAAGTACGTCAGCATCAATGTTGTCATCTGGGGTGGAATGCTAGCCGCGCTAGCTGGCTGCAAGTCCTTCGCCAGCTTGATGGTCTGTCGCTTCTTGCTTGGTGTAGCAGAGGCGGCCGTCGTCCCCGCATGGGTTGTCTTCACTAGTCAATGGTACAGAAAAGAAGAGCAAGCTTTTCGCGTGGGTATCTGGTTCTCAATGTGCGGATTTTCTCAGATGTTTGGAGGTTATTTTGCGTACGGCGTCGCAAGACATGTTGGGGGAGATGTACATGCTGCACTGAGAGGCTGGCAAATCATTTTTCTGTTCCTCGGACTCACCACGGCCATCGTCGGCGTCATCTTTTGGTTTGTCCTTCCGGATTCTCCAGCAGTGGCCGGCTTTCTGTCGGAAGAGGAGAAGGTGGAACACGTGGAGCGACTGCGTGGCAATGAACAAGGAATTGGTTCTCAGATATTCAAATGGGACCAGTTCCGGGAAGCACTCACAGACATCAACACCTGGCTCTATGCCTTCTGGATCTTTGCGGCAAATATTCCGAACTCGATCGCGACCAGCTTTGGTAACATCCTGGTCACAGGTATGGGCTACAGCAAGCTCAACTCTTTACTACTCGTGACGCCACTGGGTGCATACGAAGCTGTCGTCCTCATCGGCGTGACATACTTGGCCATGAAGACTAAACAAAGACTCTGGTGTTGTATTGCAACACACATACCATCGATTGTTGGTGCGATCCTTATGGCGACTACCAACAAGGCTTCGGCATTAGTTGGATACTACCTAAGCGGGGGAATACCAATTGGCTGGACCACTATCCTCGGGTTGCAGGCCACCAATGTCGCGGGCGCCACCAAAAAGATCACGGTCACTTGTATTGGGACAATTGCATATACCGTTGGCAACATCATCTCCCCTCAAACCTTCCAGGCCAAGGATGCGCCACGCTATCTGCCTGCAAAGATCTCCATCGTGATCTTGTACTTTTTGATCACCGTGGACTTGTACTTGATTCGACTTGTCTATGTCCACCGCAATACGAAGAGAGATGCACAGAAGCAAGCCCTTGGTGGTGCATATGAGGTGGAGAAGGACCATGAGTTCCAGGACTTGACGGATATTCAGAATCAGGAATTTCGCTATTCTCTGTAAAGGAAGCCGCAGTCCTAGACTTTCAGCAGCTCTCGTGGATCATAGCAATACCCTCTCGCCTCACTTCTTTTATCTCCAGTCTTGATGTCTCTGGTTCATCTTTTCAGTTCTCTCGCTCGTATACTTCTCTGAAAAATTTCCTCAGTCAGTTTGACAAAGACTCGATGGAAGATGGCTAAAGAAGCCCTCTGGCACTTGGAATTGACGGCCTCGACGTGAAATGTCCTGAAGAACAGTGTCGTAATCTTGTAGATCTCCAATGTTGCGACATTACGTCCCGTGCACATTATGGGTGATTCAGGCGACATTTATTTTGGTTCGGGACGAAGACGGTGAGCACCAGCAGTGATATCCTCGGTCCGGCGTTCTGACCTGAAAAGCTCTGCATCTGAACGGAAGATAGCAGCATGGCGACCAACTGCCCATTAAGAAAGTCCAACCTGTGTACCCCAGTAAATAGAAGTCTTCAATGCGGGCTCCACTTTTTGATACTGGCCGGAGCAAAGGCGGCGATGCCACAAAAAATCTCATGTAATTAGAAACCCCAGAAAAGAAGCTGGCAAGCACAGAGCGGCACTCCCCAAAGGAGGGTGAGCTGGGCGCAAATGTCAGTAGACCGTCCGTAGACCTCCGTTGGCATGTCTGGAAAAGATCGATGGCTAGGCGAGGATACAGCTCGGCACTCACATCTACTGGCGGACTGACAAAATAACGTCATTTGAAACTCACAGCTGGCTACTTTTGATAGTCGAACTGTTTTCTCCCTACACGCCATCGTTATTCCACGGGTGCAAGTCGTCTCAACGCGTGCTGTACAGTTGTCGTCGACAAAGTCGTCGCCATGCCCCGGGATCCTCTGATCGGACTGGTGGGGAAGCCTAGTTCTGGAAAATCGACGACGTTGAACAGGTGCGGCCAGACCTCCGTAATTTCATCATCCATCGTGTCCGCACCCGTCTCACACATCCATACAGTTTGACAGATGCCAGCTCCAAAGTCGGTCAGTCTGCTACAATGATGACAGCATCGTGGTGGCAACGAGGTGGACGCTGATGCGTGCGCAGGTAACTTCCCGTAAGGACGAGACGACCAGCAGGGCCTGAAATGCATACTAAGGTCGAGCAGTTTCACCACGATCGACCCGCAACGGGCCATCGGCTACCTACAGATTGAATGCGCCTGCGTGCGCCACCACCTGACCGATCGATGCCGGCCCAACTACGGCTCCTGTGTGAATGGAAAGCGATCTGTTCCGATTGAGCTTTTGGACGTGGCGGGCTTGGTCCCCGGCGCGCATGAAGGCAAGGGACTGGGAAATAAGTTCCTCGACGACCTGAGGCATGCTGACGCCCTCATCCACGTGGTCGACGTGAGTGGCACGACCGACGCGGAAGGAAAAGCGACCCGAGGGTATGATCCCAGCGTGGACATCGAGTGGCTGCGGGGCGAAATCGTGAGATGGATCCAGGGGAACCTGATGGAGAAATGGGGCAGCATCAAGAGACGACATATGGCGGTCAAAGCGACGGCGGTGGAAACGCTGCAGGCTCAATTTTCGGGATACGGCAGCACGAGTACGGTGGTGGCCCGATGTTTGGACCGCCTGCAACTGAAAGAGCCCCTCGAGGATTGGAGTGACCAGACCGTCCTCAAAGTGGTGAATGCCTTTACCGATGAAAAGTTTCCCACGGTGCTGGCCCTCAATAAAATCGACCACCCAGATGCTGATCGGAACATTGCAAAGATTGCAAAGATGCAGCCGGCCGACAAGATCGTCCTGTGTTCGGCCATCTCAGAGGTCTTCCTGCGGAGGCTGACCAAACAGGGATACATCAAGTACAAGGAGGGGGCTGAATATCTCGACACGAGAGAAGATCTGATCGAGCAAGGCGATCCCGACGGAGGCGGACTGAAGGAAATGGACGACAAACTGAAGCAGAGGATTGAAAATCTCAAAGACATGGTGCTCTACCGATTTGGCGGGACCGGCGTCGTCCAGGTTCTCACACGTGCGGCAGAGGTGCTGGGCTTGGTGCCGGTCTTTCCCGTCAAGAACATTCATACCTACGGCTCTGGGACCGCGGGGTCGACCGCCGTCTTTCGCGATTGTGTGTTGGTGAAGAAGAACAGCACCGTGGCGGACGTGGCGAAGAAGGTCATGGGAGACGCGCCCATTGCATTCGTGGAAACCGACGGAGGCCGCCGCGTGGCCGAAGACCACGTCGTCGCCGTGGGGAAGAACGACATACTGTCTTTCCACATCGGAAGGTAGATGATCTGTCTCCAACACCGCGCACGCCTCGGGAAGATGCCGATGTAGCGTCCGACCTGACTGTACCTCTACCAGACCACTCGACCTCGACCTGGCCTTGATCAATGGCCTTTCGTCCTCCCTGCTCGTGGCCTGGCTGCCCTCCTTCAGCTCTTCATGGCTCTCGTCTGCTTGAGGATCTAGCGCTGGCCGGGAGGACATGCTCATCCCCCTGACGGCCTTCCCGCTCAATTTGGAATCGTGTCCGTCCTTGGCCTGGCTTGAAGCAAAGAGTCGGCGCCCGGCGACGAGGGTTCGAGATTGTGTCTGAGGGAAGGCTGCTGAATACGGGGTGCAACAGTTCAAGCGAAACATGGTGTTGTTTGTCGGAAAAGAAGACAATCCGTCTGAGATCTGAGCATAAGCTTGGTGGTCTTCATTTCACACCAGACGCTCTCTTGACGCAGTTGTCTGGCCAGTGTGGCAATGTTGAAATGATGACGACGTGGAAGTCGATATTTCTGTCTTGGGTTTAGCGTTTCGAGTCGCTGCCCTTTGTTGCAGCTTTGTCCTGTGGCTCCTGACACTCACGACTTGATGGCTAATGACGAAGTCTACCTTTTCTGCTTTACGCTGCTTGCTTTATGGGAACAGCCACGCGAGCCAACGACTCCGGACAGGACCTGTCTAGTGGTTGATGATCTGCGATCTGCTGGCCCACCGTTTTTCTTTCCCATTTGAAAGATTCTTCTTTCCTGCTGGCGATGCTTTTTGTTATTCCTTGTGAAATGAAGAAGAGCGACAGCGAGTTCATCTGCAGTCTCTCGATCTTCCGCTGCGACTGCTGAGCTGATCTTGGGACAGCTTGGTCAAGGTGCTTCTGTCGAGACATCCCACAGCAAAGCTACCAGCATTGGCAACTGACCGGGGCAACTCTCTTACCAGCCACGTCCCATCTTTGCTACACTTTGTATGCTGGATTCGATCAGCTGGAGGCTTCGGCCAAGCGCAGATGGCTTTCCGCCAAGGCTTCAACCTGCTCGACCAGAAAGTCGAGGTTCTTGGCTGACCTCCTGGCCAATGCGAGCATTAAGAACGACTGCAAGCCAAGGGTGGAGCGGACATATGGGTGTCCTCAACTGGTACAACTCGCCGAGGCTCTGTCCATGCGCAGCTCGACCCAAGTAATCGAATACGAGAAATTGCTCGCTTAGCCTCGAGCTGAGCACTGCTTTGTCCCGAAATGGACAGTCAAGGGCCAGGAGGACTCGGACATACTTACCCCCAGCCTGATCGCGAGAGAGGTGGCCCCCTTCGGATGGATGATGAATGGCGCAGGCTTGCACGCGTTGTTGGTCCAGCTGAGGACCGCCACACGGGCCGTGGTACATGAAAACGAGGGTTGGTCAAGACTCTTCTCTCTCCCGCCTGTTCAACCCACAGCAAGATGTCGCCGTCATGGATCCCGCTTCCTGCGAGCTGGAAACTCGAGGATGTCCAAGCAGCATTGAACGTCGTCATCACTGTCTTCAGTGCCCTCGGAATATTTGTCTTTGTCCGCCTCTGCTGGCAATCGGGCGTTGCCAAGGTGTCCAGAAACCACAGCGTTCGTCTGTCTTCATTGCTCAGTCTGAACTCGGTGGGAGAAGCGTATGACGTGATACGACTCCTCAAACGAAATGTGCTGTCCATCCAGCATCTCAAACTGCTGTCCCAATGCCTGGTCGTCGTGTTTCTCTCGACCACGACCATCGTTGCGGGCCCGATCGCTAGGTACTCGACCCGGCGAGGCCATGTCGTCACTGAGGTAGCCGTGCCGGGATTGCTGGCCACCAGGAATCACAATAGCATCACTTACGCCAACGTTCAGTGGAACTTGACCGAGGTCAGCCTCAACCGAGCACACTTCCCTCTCGACCAAATGCTCGACTTCCTGCCCGACCCGTCGACGCACTGGATGTATCGGACAGACGAGTGGAACAATACGTGGTCTCTGACCTGCAACCGAACGGACCAGACGTCCATCAGCCTCCACGCCACGGGGAACTGCACCTCACGCCTCATGGACGAGATCCCATCGTTGCAAGAGGTCATGCCGCGCGCCAATTTCAACTGGTCCTATCGATCGTGGAGCGGGTTTTACGACACATTGGAAGTTAACAAGGACATCCTGTTGTTCATCACCGGCACATCCATGTGGGATTATGACGACACCACCGAATTTTACAACTCCATGAAAATGTCCGTCGCCGCATTTCATTTACATGAGGTGCCTCGGCAGCAGAACGACAGCAGCCTGTGTGAGTTTGGTGTCGGACCCATTGGACCTTCGACCTTCACCAAGATCGACTGCGAACTAGAAACGGTCCGACGGCCTCCAGACGACATGCGTGCTGCATACCCCGACAGCAGCGACCTGGCAATGATCTCCAGCGCTTACACCGCGTATTACAGTGCACGATTCATCCAAGAATCCACATCCAACAGCACCATCACTGTCATCGGCCCAGACGAGCTGGTCCGCTTCTACCAGACTTACGTCATTTCCAAAGACCTTCAATACAAGGAGCCCGTCACAAGGATGTTGAGCATCGAGCAGACCGTCGTACAGCTGTCGACCGTCTTCCTGGTAATCGCGCTCACTGTCGCTCTTCTCATCTGCCTCGGGGGCCTGAAATACGCCGTGTTCGCATACAGACATCGGCACGTCCTTCCTCTGACCCCGCAGTCCAAGCTCGACTGGATGTTACAGTCTATTCAAGCGGGATCCCCAGGCCTGACGAGACTGGTGGCCTTCCGCGGCGCCGTCACGTCCGATGTTTCCCTTTCCCATGACCTGGACACGCTCCGGCCGACGCAGAGGATGAGGGTTGAGTTCGAGACGGCTCGCTACGAGGACCGTCGTGCTGCCGGCTCCTGGGTGAAGGACAGCACCCATACGCCGGGGCTGAGTAGCATTGGCGACGACAATGCCGAACTCGGAGGAATGAGCCTTCACGACCGTCACATGCCTCGCACGACGCCTGACAAGACGCCCATGTTGACCGTGGATGTTGGCGACGACGACGCGTTCGCGCGCTTCCGCTGATCCACCGTGGAAGTGACAACGAAGGACAGTTCAACAAGTGTCAATGCGAGGCTGACAGACCCTAAAAGAGGACTAATCCAGACGAGCAATCGTGGTCATGTTGTGCATTCATCCACATTCATATGTACCAGTCATCCAGAAACATACAGACGAGTCGTGTATACACGATCTGGCTAGGCAGCAATAGACAGCCTCACAACTCCAAATACGCCTCCACAATCCATACCTGCCTGCAACTCGTGGTATCATGGTAAAAATGGCAACACAATTTTCTGGCCCTTCCGCTGCATCCAGTCAAGAAAACTGACCCCTTCGTCCCTCTCGTGAAATATCGCTCAAAGCCGTTGACTTCCTGCCACCGAGACGCCCTTCTCCTGTTGGATTACATTCCACTTTTTAAACGCCTCCGTCCGAAGCTGACGCGACTGGTTTGTTGTACTCATGGCTATCTCGAGACGACCGTCACGCTTCGATCTCCTGGAAGTCGAAATGATCGTCGATCGGGATCGTGATGCCTCGATATGTTTCGCCGATCTCGAGGCTCTCGTTCGCCGCGGTGGAACCGTTGTTGCTGCCGGTCGTGCTGAACAGAAAGTCGTCACCACTGGTCAAGGACTCTTCGGAAAAGCTGAGGAGGCTTTGTGGAACGGGAGCTTTGGTACTCAGATCAATCGCCGACAGGGGCCAGGCCTCCTGTGTCCAGATATTGCCGGGGGCCGTGAGGGTATTGGGTCCGCCGGAGGAGGACATTTCCGGGTACAGGGTGGAGGGATTGTTGGCTTCCAGGTGTGTGAGAAGATTCTCCCAGCTGGCATCGGCGATGCTCGGCGTGTACTGCTTCCTCGGCGGCAGCATCGTGCTTGATGACGTGCGCGTCTGCATCTCAGATGTGTCATCCCCACCCAGCGGAAAATAATCCAAATTAACGTCGTGGGACGCGACGTCGATCGTTCTGGCCGGAGTCACCTGGTGGGGTGACGACGAGCTGATCGGCAAGACCGGGGCTGATCGAGTGGACGAAAGGCTGACGGTACTCGCAGCTCGATGACTAGGACTGAGGGCCGGGCCAATGCTGGTCTGTGCCACGGTCGCGCGGCGCGGGGGGTCGTCCGGCTTCATTCGGTTGCTAAAGCTGGAGAAGCGCGAGGCAATGGCTTGGAGCTGTTTGCGAGTAGATTTGGACTTGGTGTCGGTCGGTGCCGGCATGGAACCAGTGAGCCGAGTCCGCGAACCGTCGCCGTCGGCCATTTTGGGAGTGGAGGCTGGACGGCCGTCAGAAGTGACAAAGGGAACGGCAAGCTTTTGCAATTCCGTTGCCGCGACCGGGTTTTCGAGACGGAGCATATCGATGAGAAGCGCCAGGGACCTTTGGTTGTCTTTCACAACTTTACTGTCCTCTTCGAGATCGATCGACTGCCACAGGATCGAAAAGCCCGACGAGAGGAGCAGCTCGGTCTTGTTGAAAGGGAACGTATAATTCATGCTCCTTTCACGGAGGAGATCAAGAATTTGCAACATATGTTTGCCGGCCGCGGCGAGGACGATGTTGGCGGCCGACGCCGCGCTGCCCGAGCCGTGACAGAGTAATGGACGGTGTACGAGACTGCGAGTGTAAAAATAGGCGAGAGACTGCAAAGAAGAGGTTAGACGTGTGAGGTCGAGAGACTCCCTCGGTCAACGTACCAAGATCGGCGACCGACAGCTGATCATGTTCGTGGCCGGCTTATCGTTGCAGAACCGCAGACGGAGGTGGTCCGGCAGTTCTTCTGACCATTGATCGAGTTCGTCAGAGAGAGCGTGGAGCTTGCTCAATGACAATTGATAGCTTGCTTGGGCGGGATACAAGTGCTCCAAGGTCTTGGACAAGGTTCGAGAAACACGAAACAAAGCCAATGCGCTGGAAATCTTGGTCAATTCTCCTGGCAAACTCGGCGAGATTCCCTGAACGCTGATGTTCTCATCATCCACGTCGGCCGGATATTCAGTGCTGATGTCGACATCACGCAAAAGCATGGGAGTCCCCACGGCAGCAGAGGTGAATCTAGACGACGTTAGGACGGATTTATCACGACCGAGTTGCCGCCACGGCCCATCGATGGAGATGCATCAGGCTTACTTGTCAAGGACGTATTGACACCAAAACACTTTCTTCCTCGTCTCGGCCTCAAATGGAGGAAGCGTGTGGTATTTGTGACCTTGGTGAAGACCGAGTTCGTGGCACATTCCCACCGCGACACCCCGGTGGCGGGATAGCCGAGTATAATCCGCCCGCAGGAGATAGCACAACTGAGCGAGAACGTGACATTGGAGGGTGGGAAGCGAAGCACCCGACGACGTCGAGTAGAGTGCCTTGCGCCACTGGCCTTCATACGACGGCATGCTCTTATGGGACTGGGTCATGGACGAAAGAGCAGCAATCTCAAAGATGAGGAAGAGCTGGGCAACGGCATGCTTGTTGCTGCGCCAGCTGCCTTCTTCCGGATTCGATATGTACTGCTCATATACTCTCAAAAAGGTCGGCCGGTGGAGAATCGGCATGACCGGCTGCCATTCCTGGAAGAAGAGATCTGCTCCCGTCAGCCGGACACACTCTCTCAAAGAGGGAAAAAGAAAACGTACTGATATACTGGTCGGAGACGATCCTCGGCGGTAGTTTGGATGGGCCGGTCATGATTTGTCGAGGCGCTTGAATCGCACTGACCAGGGTAGAGGAAGAGATGCTGGCCGACTGCTTTCCAGATTCCTGGGCTTTCTGCTCAAAGGCTTCGACAAAGGCAGATGTCGTCGACGAGCCAGTCGAGGAGGCCTTGGGCTGCACAGGAGCCGGGATCTCGACATGCAACACCTCCTCTCGGGCCGACTCGACTTCTGCCTTGACCTCTGCCGCCGTGGCAGGAGACAGAGATGCGGAGCATTTCCGAGACGGAGGAGAGAAGTTGTGAATCCGTGAGAGCATGTCGATCTTTTCGTCCTTCTCGTCCAAGAGGTCCTTGAGCTCGCGCACTTCGGCCTCCAAGCCTCGGACGCGATCTTCGAGCGATTCGGTGTAGCCCCGTGGGAAGGCACGGCGGCTGAGCTTGTCACTGGTCTTGCATTCAAAGCCGACGTTGGCGCACTGGGTGCAGCATGGCCGGACGCCGTCGCACCGGATCTTCTTGCTTCGACATCGATCACAGGCCTGCGCGATCCGGCTCTGGGGGGTGTTGCCCACGCGAATCATTTTCATCGGGAGTATGCCCGGCATGGTGACGAGTGTCGCGTCGTGCCCGCGAGATCATGAACAGCAGCCGCAACGGAAAAAAAGGTCGCGAACTGGGGCAACCAAAAGAGATTCGTCGCAAACCCCAGGAGCTGAGTCGGGTGAGTCGAAGTCGATCCGACCGGGCTCTTCGAGGAGGAGAACTTTGTATCCGGGACCGGGACTGACTGGTTCCAGGCGATCGGGTGATCTTCAGGTTATGACCGCAGGGATGGAGCCGGGATGGCGACGCTTGGGGTGGGATCCCAGCCAGGAAGGACGACGATTGGAAGGCCGCAAGGTTGGGAAGTCCGACTTCTGTTCGAAGGTCCCCAGGAAGATGGTGAGATAGGCTTTACGGCAGATCTGGGGGGTTTGCTGCTCTGGGGAAGGTGATTGAGGGACGACCATGGGGATTGCTGGAGATGGAGGGGTTGACACGGAGCTTTGGGTATGTCGGGGGCGACAGTCGGGGGGGGGCCTCTAGCATGCCGCGGAGGTTTCCTTTGCTCCACAAAACGGCAGCAGTGGGCCGACAAATAATACTGGACTGTGGTAAGCGCTCTTGAAAGTTGCGTGACCCTGCTCAGAGCGGGCCAGCCTTCCCGCTTCTGGGCCCTTTTCATTTCCTTCTCTTCCGTCAGTCCGAGACTCGTCCGTCCACGCGAGTCTACTGTCTCTTTGAGATGAGCCAGACACTGACAAATGTCGCGTCAGATTGTCCCCTCCCCGCCTCTTCCCCGTGTCGTGTCTCCGCACTCTGCCTCAACAAACCTTCTTCGATCACAGTCCTCGAAGGGGACCCATTCCGGGGGTACGGACCACCCCGACCGGGAACAGCGTGAGCTAGTGATAGGGCCAAGCCATCGTTGCGGCCTGTCAAGAGTCGTCCAGACCCGGCGGAGCCTGATGGAAAGCAAAAAGACCCATAGGCGACCCGTATGGAAGGCACCAAGAGCAGGCCAAAGCAAAAAGCCTAGACTAGAGCGGTTCCGCTCTATCCTGAGCACACGACCTGATCCGGACTGATCCGCTACCGTGTGGCAGCCATCGCATCCATTCCTTCTTTGCCACTGGTCCGCATCACGCAAAGTCATCTGGGGTGTGCCCCGTGGTGTCTGCGAGTTGAGGAGCGAGATCCTCCAGATAGCGTCGCACCACCGCGGACTCGAGAAGTGTTGCCTTCTGTGCGGAATTAGCTCCAACCGGCAGATGCTAAAACAGGGTTCGACTCGGCCCTACCTCGTTCTCGAGCGTTTCGTATGCTGCCATGAGAAGCTCCCGCTCGAGTTTCCGAAGTCTTCCGACGGTTTTCCAGACATCCTCCCGAACGTTGGCCGACGGCGTCCCATGGTCGACCTTGGCGTCCCCTGCTGCGAGCTCGAGGGCCTGGGCTTCTATTCGCTGCTGGATGAGGACGACGGCGCGCAGGGCGAAGACATGGTGAAGTTCATCTTCCAGCAGCTTTGCGGGGAGATCTTCGGCACGAAGCTCGGACTGCTTCCACAGAGCCTTGAGGTCCCTGTCTCCATCGACAGTTTGCGCCACTTGGAAATCCAGACCGTCTTCTTGGTTGACACAGGCCCACCAGACAAAGGTACTGTCCCACCGCACGTGGCCTGCCTCGTCGGTGAAGACGCGCACTCCGGGGGCTTCTTGGGCGAAGTGAATCTTTGCAAGCCGAAGCGGGTCGTCTGCGGGGATGGATAAGCTGAGGAAGATCTCCCGGGCATTGCTGGCCTGCTTCTCGAGGAAGCCATAGGAGAAGATCATCTCACACGCCCCACCAACACCGTACCTGATGGTGATCTCTTCTCCTGGGGCCATCGACCTCTCATCTCGAACGACGAGTAAGAAGGCGCCCCCTTCCTCGTCGATCATGTCAAAGCGTGCGTTCCAGCGATCGTCTGATGCGTGGTTCGCCATGTCCACGATGGGAACCATGCCGACGTCCTGGCCCTTGGGTATCTCCAGGGCGCGGGATCGATATAGCGCGTCGGCCAGTTTCCAATCATCCAGCGTCAACGAGGCGCCTTCGTCTGCATCATCCCACCATAGCCGCTGGCACCAGGGCAGCTGTTCCGTGGCTTCCTTTAATGTGTCGTATTCTTTGCTTAGACTCGAGAGCTTCTGATCCAGGGCCTCGGCAAGAGAAGTCCCGACGAGCATCTCTCGCTCTTCTGGTGTGTAGAACGTGGGAAGCAGAATGTCCTTGGGTAAAAACTTGACATAGTCGGTAAACGGATTGGGCACTCCCAGCCCCTGGCTTTGACCGTCTGGGCTGTTCAGGGTCAAATGATAGACAAGGAAAAGCACGATGGCCCCGCGAGGACTCTGTCCTTCATTAGTCCTGCCATACATAACCTACCTCGTGACGCCAACTTCCGTGAGACCTACCTGAGCTAGAGGGCCCGCAGCCTCGAGCAAATCGCTAAAGTGGCTATCCGTCTTCGCGTATTGCTCAACATGGCCTTTCGAAAGGATCAATTCGGATGGCACTGCAAGCAGAGGGGCGCCCGCATCATGGGCCGAAGTCGCCAGCAGTCCGCCGCCTTTGCTGCTACCATTCTCGGTCAGGATACAAGGGGCGACGTCCGCTCCGAATAACTTGACGTTGTTCAGGACTGCCCACGAACGGAGATTCTCCAAAGGGAGAGATGTATGCTTCATGTTGCTTCCACTCCAACTGCGCCTTATTGTTTCCATAGTCTGGTCAACAATGGGACGGCGTCATAATTTCCGGGAGAACCTCGGCGAGTCCGTGCTTGGCTCTGAGGGATCAAACAGGACAGTCTCAGGCCACCAAGTCTTAATGAGCTCGTTTCTGGAGATATCTCTAAAGCTTACTGCAATCAAACATCTGTCAAATGACAGGGCCTTTCTAGCGGTCGACAGCAGCCGGAGATCAGGAAACTGGCCTCTTCGCCCGTCCTCATGCTCTACGTCACATTCAGAAACTGGGCCACCGCGCTGAACACGCAACAACTTGTGACGAGCCAGGCATAGGAAGGCCATAAATCCGTGTGACCTGCTGCTGATGCGGATGACGCTGACCCGCCTACAAATACCTTTATTTAAATATACCTCCTTGGAAGTGGAGACAGGCGTCTCTCTGCACACTCACTGCTCGCCCGAGATTCATTCAGTGTAGTTTATCAGAGACCTGTCTCTTTCTATCTCTCTCCCACGTGCCGATGTTCCCGGCTCTAGGCCACCGACGCAGACACCATGCAGCTAACCAATGGGCAGGACGAGGCATCCTTGGGGGTTGACACAACGACAACCGCCATCAGGCGTGACGAGAGTCGTCCAGATTGGTGCAACGAGAAGATATTCCAGCGGAATCGTCTTCCGTCACGGACTTACTACATTCCAGACACCTCAGTTTTGCTGAACGGGGAATGGAGCTTCAACTACGCCCCGACTCCACAGCATGCCCCTGATCCACGCATCTATCGCAACGGCTTCGTAGGGAGTCCACGGGAACGCTTGCCAGAGCAGATCCCGTCCTCCAGAGCCGAAAAGATGGACTGGGCTCCGGTCACGGTCCCGGGGCACTAGCAACTCCAAGGGTATGGGAGACCACAGTATACAAACATTGTCTACCCTTTCCCGGTATGCCCGCCATTCGCGCCCACGGAGAATCCTACAGGGACCTATGGCAGAAATTTCACTGTTCCCGCAGAATGGGACCACTCGAGTCAGATCCGACTGCGCTTCGACGGCGTGGATAGCGCTTTCTATGTCTGGTTGAATGGAGCCCAAATCGGATATTCCCAAGGCAGTCGAAATCCTGCCGAGTTCGATGTGACCGACCACATCGATAGGAAAAAGCCCAACAGCCTCCTGGTTCAAGTGCTTCAGTGGTGTTCTGGGAGTTACATCGAGGACCAGGACCAATGGTGGTTGTCGGGTGCATCGTTGCCGCTGATCGCGTTGGTCGCCAATATCACGGTTTCTGACAGATAACAGGCATCTTTCGGGATGTCCACTTGGTCGCATTCCCCGCGCTCGCCCGGATTGATGACTTTTTTGTTCGAACAGAATTGGATGACAAATACGAGGATGCAACGTTGCGTCTCGCGCTGGATGTGACGCTCCGGGAGGACTGTGAGGTCTCTGTCCTTCTCCGGGATGGTCCAAGAGGCGCCGTCATATCCACAGACAAGACTTCCTTGTCAGCAGGCGTTTCACAGGCGTCACGGTCCCTGTCGGTCCCGAATCCACACAAATGGACCGCAGAGACACCACGCCTTTACACGCTGGAAATCAAGCTCTACAGTGGTGGCGAAGAATCGCGCTCGCTGAGACAAGAGATCACACACCGAGTGGGTTTTCGCAGCGTCGAGCTTAAAAATGGCAACATCTGCGTCAACGGCCGGCCGATCACCTTTCGCGGAGTCAATCGTCATGACCATCATCCCCGACGTGGCCGAGCCGTTCCCTGGAGCTTCGTCCGCAATGACGTCCTCTTGATGAAGCGCCACAACATCAATGCGGTCCGTTGCTCGCACTATCCGTCTCACCCTGGTCTCGTTGGTCTCTGTGATGAGCTTGGCCTATGGGTCATTGACGAGGCAGACTTGGAGTGTCACGGGTTTTCCATGGTGGCCGACGCCGCTCTCGAACGCCAGGAGACGACATTCGGGAATCCCGCCTAGTTCACCTCCGACAATGAAGCGTGGGAACTGGCATATCTGGACCGGATGAGACAGCTGGTCGAGAGGGACAAGAACCATCCTTCGGTGATCATATGGTCTCTGGGTAACGAGTCATTCTACGGACGAAACCATGCCGCCATGTACAAATGGGTAAAGAAACGGGATCCCGGACGTTTGGTGCATTACGAGCCAGACGCGACAGCCACATCCGCAGACCTGATCTCGCACATGTATACGTCTCCCGACCAGCTGATTGCCGAAGCCAAGGCCGAAGGCGATTCGTTCCAGAAGCCGATCATTCTGTGTGAGTACGCACACGCCATGGGCAACGGTCCGGGTCTCCTCGAAGACTACCAAGCCGCATTCCGAGAGTACAGACGGTTGCAAGGCGGCTTCGTCTGGGAGTGGGCCAACCACGGGCTGTGGAAGAAAGATCATGGCAAAGGATACTACGCCTACGGGGGAGACTTTGGAGACGTGCCGAATGACGGGACGTTCGTGATGGACGGGTTGTGCTACAGCAATCACACCCCCACGCCAGGGCTGGTAGAATTGCACAAGGTGATTGCTCCGGTCAGAACCTGGCTCCATGGCAAGAACTTGGTGATCAGCAACGAATACGATTTCTCGTCCCTGGATCACCTGGCCGCGCACATCAAGGTGGAAGCATTCAGCGATCAGTACGTGGCAGGATCCCTGAAGAGAAGCATGCTGACGATCTCCAGCACTGTGGAACTCGGGTCTGCTTTTCTGGTGTTGCCACACATTGCCGCACGGTCTCGCAAGACGATTCCTTTGCCAGAAGAAATCTCCAGGATCCAACGCCCGGAGGAGTGTTGGCTCACGGTGACCTTCTGCCTCAAATCAGCGACCGAGTGGGCGGACGCAGGACATGTCGTTGCATGGCACCAAAAGTGTCTTTCAGAGGTCCAGCCAGTGGTGCTGACACTCACCCTATCAGCTCCTCCGCCGCGGCCGCTGCCCGACGTCCAAGAGACACGCCTTCATTACGTTGTACGAACTTCCGACTCGCGTTTTGTCTTCGATCGTGTCCGAGGAGAGTTGGTCGAATGGACATTAAAAAATAAACCCTACCTTCATCGCAGCAATTCCGCACAGCCAATCCTTTTCCTGGACTTCTGGCGACCCCCGACCGACAATGACGCAGCCTGGCAGAGTGGCGAATGGAAAAGCTACGGCCTGAACGCGATGACCTCAAGGTTGCGATCTTGCATCACGCTCGTCGCAAGCCCAGACTCCTCCTCTGTCACCCTCGTGGCCAAACACTCTCTCGCTCCTCCGATCCTGGCCTGGTCCATGGAGACCACGACGACGTACAGCATCACGGCCGCGAGCAGCAAAACCGTCCCGTCATCCCTCAAAATCCACACACACATCCTCCCCACAGGCGCACACCCACACACCCTCCCGCGCGTCGGTCTGTCTCTGCAACTCCATTCCTCCCTCAGCCAGGCGACCTGGTTCGGCCGTGGGCCCCGCGAGTCCTATCACGACAAGAAGTCGTCCTAACGCATCGGTATCCACGGACCACTCGCTATCTCAGCCCTGCAAACGCCCTACGACGTGCCGCAGGAGAACGGCAACAGGACTGATACCCGCTGGGTCAAGATCCACTCCGACACTGACACTCAGAAGGCTTCCCGCTCAATCCACGGCCTCAAAGCTACGTACATACCAGGCCCCAACGAACGCCAATATTTCCAATGGGCGGCCTGCACGCACGAGGCCGACATCCTCGAACACGCAGACCATCCTTGTGACCTCACCGAACGTGCTGGCCCGCTCTGGAGACTCGATGCCGACAATGCCGGTGTGGGCACGGCGTCGTGTGGTCCCGGCACGCGGCCGGAATGGCAGGTCGAATGTCGAGAGAGGGATTTTGCGTTTGTGTTGGAACCTCTTGTGTGAGAGTTGAGTATTGTAGCCGGAAAAGCTGTTGTACTCTTCTTTCTCGGTTGGGGGGTTTGACTTGATTATTTAAGGGCTCCATCAAATGTTTATTAACGGTTGTTATGCACTCGCTATGCTTACAGGGATACAGACATGACAGATTACACAGTGATGGACGATAATCAACCATGTCAACGCTGTTGATTTGCCTGAACCAGTGGCATGTCTCATTAAATCGTACTCAGTCTGGCAGGGTACCCCTCGCATGGCCCTATTCCTTATCTGTTTCTCATTATGATTTCGATTATGGCTCATATCTGGGCAAATCTTCATCCATCTGCGACCCCTCCTCCAACGGGCCAGCTTCGGACCGACGTCCCCTCCGCTCCTCCGCCGCCTCCTCCGCCTTGGGCTGTTTCTGACCCCTTCCTTCTTTCTGGCTCTGTTTCTGTTTCCCGCCTTCTCTGCCGTGCTGATGATCACGACGCGGACGAAAAAAGCGAGATGGAGAAGATTCTTCGTCGTCGTCTCCTTCTTCCCCCTCTTCCTCCACTTGCTCCCCCTCAAGCGGCTGATCAAATTGCAGCCTCGTCGACACCGGTTTATCATCCGGCGGCGCCACCAGCACGCACGGCGCGGCATTCCGGGGACTGCTGAACTTCTCGATCTTGTCTGCACACTCGATTTCCAACTCCCACGTCAAATGATAGGTCCGGGCGAGATGGTAGGTGGCAAACGACGGCGTCAAAGGCACCTCAAGATTGTTACCGATTTCGGCGCTGCCGATGCGTACGTTGCACGTTTCACCCAAGTTCAGGCCGCCGTCGGCCTTCCCTTTGCTGAACCCGGTCGACGCCGACATTTCGAGTGTGCAGTCTAGCGGGATGTCTCCACGCTTGATGAGAACGATGCGGTACGTTTTGGAATCGTTCTTGTCCCCAATCAACCACCGAGGCGCCCGGCATTGAATCTTGCACTTCAGTTCCATGCTGAGACGTCGAATCTTGATCGGCGGGAGTTGCTGGCCAGTGGTGTCGATCGTCGTCTTTTCGGGGTCCAGGTCCGGTGTCACCGACACGAGAAACGGGATGGGGTCTGGGTGGAAGGGCTGTATGACGGTCGGGTACTGGATGGCTAGTGTAAAAGAAAAACGTGGTAAAGAGTCGCGCTTGAACAGGGATCTGGATCGTTCACGGAACCCTAGGTCGGATTCGGCATATTCTTGTAGGAGTTTGAGCGTTCTGATGGTCGTAGGCCACTCACCTTCCACCAACTGAAAGTCTGCAATAGGCGTCTTTGTCGGTGCAAGCTGGAGGCTGATAGGGAATGTCGACTTCTTCGCCCCGAAGAAGGACATCCGACGTGATTCCTCTGGCTCCACGACGGTCGCGACGAGCACATACTCGACAAAGCTCTCTGTTTGTCGGCCAATCATTGAATGCCAGTAGTATGTCGAAGGTGGCAGTGGATGCTCGAGAACCTCATCCTCGGTCGTGAGGTATGGCGGCTTCGGCTTCCACTGGTCAATACCACTGCGGACGATCTCGGTGACATTATATGGGATCTTGAAGGAGAACGGCCAGCTGAAACTTCCTGGCTTATGCGTATATTGCCCTTGGTACAGCACGAGTTCGGAGCTGAAGAATGTAGCCCGGCCTCGGTGGACGCTGGTTCCTTGGCCGTGATGCTGCAGGATCTTGGTCTTGCCGCGACCGTAGAAGGTGATGGTGACTTTGCCGAGAGCATAATAGTTTGGGGTATTGAGGACGACTCGGCCGGCGATAGTATCTCCTGCGTGATACTGGTCCTTGGGATTGTCAATCTCGAACGAGAGACCTGAAGAATTTTCCTCCTTTGCCCGCGGCATGTTTGTTGAAGGCCGGCATCATCAGCTTCGGGCGTGTGTGGACAATGATGGTATTTGTGAATTGATGTGTTGGAAACGCCTCTCTGGAATACGAGTACGAAGCAGCAATTCAGCCTCGGCTGCAAGGCGTACTTTGGTAACCCTGCTAGTTCTCCACCTCCCACCACACCAGATCTGCCAAACGAGGCAAGTTTGGTCTCGTGATCACCATATTCGTCTTGATTGGTTGTCTGGCTGGGTTGGAGGTCGGAGGTTGGAGGTTGGAGATTGAGGCAAAGCCAACATTCTGCAAGTAGGTGAGCCCGAAAAGGACGGAGATGGATCTCCAGCGATTGTGGTCGGCGTTCTCATGATCAATGAAGCAGTGACTCGGATAGGCCAGCATTCACTGGACGAGACTGGATGTATGGGACTGGCATGATAAGCCGGGTTGTTGGTTTAAGTAAAAATCAAAACCACGTCTCGAACTGTGATCCCGTCTTTGACGCAGATGAGCTTTGAAAGAGTCGTTATTCGTACTGTATGGGACATCTTGGTTGATCTATGCCAGAAGCCTAGTTACATCCAACCAACTAGCCTCCGTGGTCTATTCGTCGGTGCGTCTAACTCGGCTGTATCGAGTGCATGCCTTCGACTATTGTTTTACAGGACTGCTGTCTGTAGATTTGTCGGTATGACGATGTGATTCTTCATTCGGACGCCGAATCCAAAGGTTTACTTACCCCTTCGTTTCAAAGCGGAACGTCTGCCAACCCATTGTCGTCATTGTCGTCAAGACTCGTCCTTCGAGACATAACATCGGCGTTAGCATTGAGCGTACCAGAAGTCTTATTGAGCTTGTCCATCGTTGGGAGCTGATGCAGGAAATGGCGAGGCTGAGTGGGAGGCCGACCTCGCAATCACATGTTCAACAAGCTCATTTGCCTTCTCATCGGGCTGGCAGCGTAATCACCGTCCTCGCTTTGACCGATCCCGCTATCAGTTCCTGCAAATGGGCCAGAGTCGACGTCAATATCCCATCGCTCTTCGGGCGCATCGCCATCTTGATCGTCGTCCCAGGCTTTCTGCACGGCACCTCTGACATTCCACCTCAAGGCTCGTTGAACACTTTCGACCCATTCATTGTTTCCACTCATGACGGTGGGAAAGGGATATTGTGAAGCCTCAAGAGTGACATAATCTCCCTTCTTCAGCTCGATGCGCCCTTTGCCATCAAAGGAACAGTAGGCCGAAGATCGGGACTTGGCCGGCACGGCGATGCGCAGTGACAGGGTGTCCGATAAGACCATCGGACGGAACGACAGGGTGTGAGGGCACACCGGTGTCAGGAGAATGGCGGGAATCGAGGGATGGATCAGAGAGCCGCCGGCAGAGAGAGAATAAGCCGTAGACCCGGTCGGGGTGGAGAAGATGCACCCATCGGCCTGCACGATGGTCAAGAGCTCGTTGTCGCCGTACAGCTCGAGATTGGACACGTATGCCGAGGGGCCCCGGTCGATGACCAGCTCGTTCAACACTTCAAACTGTTCACCCTCTTCGACCGCGCCCTTTTCGGCGCCCGGAGATTTGTCCGATCGCCACACGGTGCAGGTAAACCTCATTCGCAGATTGACGCGCATGCCGCCGTCGCCCATGATGCGGTCCAGATGCTCCTTGTACTTGTCGAACTCAAAGGTGGTCAAGAAGCCCAAGCTGCCCAAGGAGAAAGAGAGGATCGGCGGGACGATTCTCTGGAACAACCAAGACGTGAAGAGCACGGTGCCGTCACCGCCGAGGGTGAGAACCAGATCAAACTTCTCCGGCGACGACCAGCACAGGTCGGGAGTCCAATATCTCAACATGTGCTGGAAGCGCGGTTCCTTGCGCAGTAAACCGGGGGCGTCGAATCGTTTGGAGAAGCGCAACTTGGCGTCCACGTAGACATTGACGCCGAGCTCGCTTCCGTACCGGGGGGTGGTCAGCAGCCACTCGGCGAGTTCCCGCGTCAAGTAGATCAGGCTGTTGTCCCGGGCCTTGGTGACGATCATGATGTTACGCACCGCTCTCTTCAATGGTTTCCGCTGCAATTGTTTGGACACCTCCCGTACCCCGATGGCCGTCTGCATCAGTCTGGAGTGCGAATAGTCATCCTCGCCAATTTCGTCCAGCACTTTCTGTATGTCGACAACACTTTCGAACCGTTGATGAAAGAAGCAAGGCGATCGCAGGAAATTGGCCGACTGGGGGGACCAGCCAGGAAACCCGCTCGCTTGCAAGCTCGCCAGTGTCGCGGTCAGGCAAGAAGCCGACGGCGATGGCGACGGCGACGAGCTGTTATTGTAGTTGTTGCTATTATTATTGTTGTTGGTTCCATCCGTGTCGGCGTCGTTGGCGGCGGCTTTGAAAGTATTTTTGGCTAGCGGAGCCGTCGCCGGGCCCGCAATCGGCCGTGAGGCCAACGCTTTCATGATCGTCTGACGGGGGATGTCTGTCGACTTTGCGTTCTTTCTATGGGCTAGGAAGGCTTTGGGGAGGCGTAAAGGTCGCAACGGCGGAGGCGAGGATGTCGTCGGCGCGTGGGTGGCGTTCAACGACTCGACCAGAGAGCTCTCGGTCAGGCTGATGGCCGTCACCACAGACTCGGTCTCATGTACTGCGTGTGTGGTATCGTCCGTGTACAAAGGATCTAGATGTTGGGCGTACTGACGCAAGATCGTCTCTCCCATTGACGTCCGGGCACCGTGTCCGGCCATGCCGCCATTGTGTGCCCGAGGATGGTCGGGGGGAGGAGACGGAGCAGATAAGCTGCCAGACTCGGCTGCTGACATACTGGAAGGAGAAGAGATGTTTTTCGAAAGCGGGAGCGCCATGGCCAATACTCCGAGCCGGCGGAGTTAGCAGATACGCCGCGATTAATTCTGGAGGTGGGGCTGCGGCAATGCAGCAATTCAGCCCGACTGCGGAATTCTTGTCATGCTGAAGCACTTGAAAAACTGAGCGTGGTCGTAGAGAAAATAAAAAGAACCGATGCAGCCAGCTGCCGGAAAACGCCTTGTGAGACCTGATTACTATCGTGTGTGGCGTGAGTTGCACGTCGAGGTCGTAGCCGGAATATAAATAAGCGGGAATGGTAGAACCGACCAGAAGCGGTCCCCAGGCTCAGGGGCAGGGTGCGGTCTGTTTCCAGCAGTCTTTTCCCACGTGCACGGAGCTGAGTGAGGGATAATGATAAGATGAGGAGGACTAAGGCCGTGGATGGGTACCGAGGACTAGCGCTCCAAAAAACCGGCAATCTAGGTGGTCACCTTAACTAAAGATGCTGATCCTCAGTAACCGCCCCAGCCTCCGCCAGGTTGGTGCTGGTCTAGATGCAGCTCCGGCATTGCCTCACCACTGTTTGGACGCCGCACCCCTTGGTCACAGAGCCTGCAGGACTGTTTCGTTGTGATATGAACCCCTTCACACATGTCACACGGTGCTGCCGAGCAGAATAACATGTGCCTTCTCGGAGATGTCAATCGGGTCCCGAAACCATCGACGAAGCGAGGAAGCGATCCGATGGCTGGCCGTTCCATGTTCTTCCATCTCGGGCCCCTTGTCCAGGATTTCCTTTTTGGATAATGGCCGATGGAAACATGGTCAACCTCCCCTCCACCGTTCGTCTTGTGCCACGCGCGCTTCGACGGCCTTTCTCATCACGTCCATCACACTGGAAGACTGAGACTGCTCGTCCGGCACCAAGCCGTCCATTGCCACATCCGCGCCGGTCGTCGTGCCTGTCTTTCCGAGCACCAAGGCCCTTGCAATTTCTCCTGCTGCTTTCCACTGTTCCAGCTTGAATCTCCCTTCGCTCTCGACCAGGACCAGGTCCCCGTTGCCAATGAAGCCAAACACGTGCAGACTCGTACACTTCTTCCTCTGCCGCACCCCTGGACTGGGAACGAGTGCTCCGTCAGGACCAACTCCGATCAGGACCGCGCCCGTCAACTGGCTCATCTGCACCCCGGCGTCGAGACAACCCAGCACGGCCGCGTTGACAGAGGAAGCCAGCAGATCAAGGTAACTCTCGCCCTGGCCACCCTCTTTGACGCCTCCGGGCAGGCTCTCGTCACTCTCCACTCCCACGACCTGTAACGTGAGCTGCAACATCGTTCTGGGCGATTCTTCGGTCAAAACCACTGTCTGCAGCGTCCGGCGGACCAACTGCTCGACATGCCTCTCCCTGACCATGCCGATGCCATTATGCGGACGTAGATTGACCTCGATCAGAGTGGATTCGGGAATCTCGTCTGAACGGTATGGCACCTCGACGGGGTAGTTGACGCCGGCGACAATTGTGTACGTGTTGTTGGGTGCTACGTAGGTCGCGGATCCGTCTGCATTGACGAGTGTGTGCAGAATGGCCTGGCTTGGTGTCGGTACGCTTGGTATCGACATATCCAGATCTTGCGGGAGCAGCGGGTTCACAATGGGAACGTCAAAGAAAAGATCAGTCTGGTATTGAGATCAGGATATTTCTTGGCACAACCAGGCCTTGGCGGCAAGGCTGTGTTCATGCCTAGGTTGTCAAGTGTAGGTCTGAACAGTACAGCTAAGGCGAAGGCGCGGCCAACTATGGTTTGGATATTTAGTCGCAGTCTATTAAAAAGATTTGGTGCGGCAGACGAGAATGATATGGACGAGAATGAATAGCGAGGTCTGCCTCTCTATTGTGGATAACGCCCTAGAACAACTCCTGCAACCACCAGGAACTGTAGCATCTAGGCCGACCACACACACATACAGGGAGTAGAGTCTCTCAAACAACTCCAACCATGATCCAGCTTCAAGCCGATCACACAGGTCTATTCCGGAAGAGCGCGCATAACGCCTTCAAACGCCAGCAGGGCCATCGCATTCGCGGGAAAGGCTCGGAGAAAACAAGGCACGAAGCCTCTCCAATACCCTCTCCAACCGGCCTCTCTATACACGGCCGTGGCCGCATCTTTCCAATGGCGGAACCGCGGCGTCCCATCCTTGAGGTCGCCGCCCAAAGGATCGGTCATGATTCGTTGCTTCACCACGTCCGACGGGTACGAGGTCAGCCAGAAAATCTGCGCCGACAGGCCGCCGGCCCAAAAGTTGACGGCCGGTGTCGAGAGCGAGGTGTAACGCTTGAGCCATGTGGTGAAAATGTCGTAGCTCCCCCACCAAAAGAAAAAGAAGGAGCGAAAGATGATGGTGGCGAACAGGCCGTGGTACAGGCCACCGAGGCCATGAGCTCTCAAGATTTTCCTCGTGCAGTCGATCGGTCCACTATACAGTCGGTCCTTTCTCTTCGCCGCATATTGGATCTGCAATCGGGCCTTGACATGTTCGACGGGGGCCGCGATGAAAGACACAGTGGCGCCGGCCAGAATGCCCGCGATACCATGACCGAACGCTGGCAGCTTCTCCTTGGCCAGATCGGATGCGGCAACATGTGGTCTGAATCGTGGATTCGAAAAGACGTGGTCATGGAGCAAGCGCCGGTACACCGTCAAACTTCCCAGCATGACTGAGTCCATGGCCATCCATCCCACGAGAGGAGGCGTGGCGCCTTTGTACACGCCGGCAGGCCCCTCTTTCCTCAGTGTCTGCAGGACGCAATCCAAGGGACCCTTGAACCGCGTCTTCTCCGAAGTTTGCAGTCGCACCTTGATCGTGTCAAAGGGATGGCCGACCGTGAGCTTCGCGATCCCCGAAAACACACCCGCCACAAATCCTTTGTAGTTCTTCGCCAAAGAACCCTTCACCGCCGGCTCGGGTCCTGCGGCATTGGGGCGAGATTGGTCCTCCGGCTCGTCCATGAGACCACTGAAAAAAAGGTCAGCATTGGCCGAGAAAGTTCGGCGCCCGACCGGTCGGGCTCTCTCATCTTCACTGACCTTCTCGCCTTCGCCGCCATGCTTGTCGCAGCATGAGCTGCTGCAACTGTTACCTGCCCAGGGAAATGATGCTGATGGCCATGGAGCGGCCTGATCGTGACTGTTCCAACGAATCTTGGAATCCGCCCTGACACACCAACCGGAACTGGGTGCGACGGAGATAAGTTTTGAGATTGCGGCATCGGATGACGTCGCGCTGGTCGTCTCCCCTCTCCCCCCGGCCCCTCCTCATTAGTCAGTTTCGTGCTCGACAAAATTCAGCGCCGCGGGCTGGACCGGGCTGGTCTGGCCTTGCTGGCGCAAAAGTTCGCGGCCTGGAGGTCTACTGCCTCGACCTCTGTGGACGACTCCGCTCTGGGCGCACACATTTCTCTCACGTACCGCGGAAGATGGTCGCGTCTCACCAGGAACCACGGTTGAATGCGCCGGCCGAGGTCCCGAAACGAGTGTGGACGACGCTCATCACCAATACAAAATACCTCTCCGGCCTGCTCACACTGGACTATTCGCTGAAAAGGGTCGGGTCCAAGTATCCACTGGTCGCCTTGTACACAGACACCTTTCCTGCCGAGGGCCATGAAGCTCTCAAGCAGCGTAATATCCCCGCCAAAGAGATCCCATATCTGCTTCCGTCGGTGCCCAAGGAGTACACAAACGACCCGCGCTTCTATGACTGCTGGAGCAAGCTTACGCCGTTCAGTCTGACCGAGTACGACCGGGTCGTACAGCTGGACAGTGACATGCTGGCTTTACAGAACATGGACGAGCTGATGGAGCTCGAGCTCGACCCGCCACACTTGAGCGGAGAAGGCAACAGGGTCTTCGCGGCCAGCCATGCCTGCGCCTGCAATCCGCTGAAGAAACCACACTATCCCCAGGACTGGATCCCCGAAAACTGTGGCTTCACGACACAGCATGACGCACCGGACGAGGCGCAGACGATCGGCCCGCCACCCACGGCCGGCATCGGCTCTCCCAATGGAGGACTCGTCGTGTGCAATCCGAGCCAAAGCACCTATGACAAGATCTTGCAGACGATGAAGGACGGCGACCTCACGTCCAACTACGAGTTTGCCGATCAAAGCCTGCTCGGCGAGCGATTTTACGGCCGGTGGGTCGGTTTGCCATACGTGTACAACGCCCTGAAAACGTTGCGGTGGAAAGGAGTCCACGATGCCATCTGGCGGGATGAGAACGTCAAAAACATTCACTACATTTTGAGTCCGAAGCCGTGGGATGAGACGCCGGAAGAGACGACCGAGGAAACGCATAAATGGTGGCAGCACACCAACCGAGAGCGTTTGGAGTATGAAAAGACGAATGGCATTGACGACGGCTTCTGACCATCTGTGCCGTCACATGGGGCACGAGATAGAATCTATCTCATGGCATGTAGCATTGTACAGGAAAATCTCTGGGCAAACGGGATCCTCTGAAGAAGGCCTCTATCCAACATGAGCTAGACTAATCTATTTCAACGTGCCATTCTGCGTTGACAGCGATGCAAGCACACGGTCTTGGGGTTTGTGATTCCTGGCCACCCAACTTTTGCATCGTCAGTCCGTGCTGTGGCATCTCCGTGCCGCTGGGTCGAGTCTAGTCGGACACACAATTCGGTCGTCTGCCTTGGTGCAGCCAGTTCACTGACACCGACCAGGAGTGAATGGAATGGCCAAAGTAATCAGATGCCGACCGTCTCAGCCTTAGCCTTGATCCGTGATGAGGCTGAGGCTGACCATCTGCGGCACTTGTTCTGCCTGATTATAGGAGCGAGATTGGGAGCGAGATTGGCAGCGGCTTTCGCGGACCAAAGCGAGCAGATCTCCTTGATATTACCCATTGTCCACTCGGATGGAGGAAGATGTTGTTGCATTCCTGAGAAGAACGGGTGAGTGGAGTTAGAGGACACGTCGCGGCCGCACAAAAGTGAGGCTGATCAGATCCTTCCACACGAACACGGGAGATAATTGTCCAGAAGGCAATTTGAGAAGACAACATCGGCCAGTCAGTATCACTCACTGCGTCATCCATGCATCACGACCGGAACCCTTTAGGCTACGAATAGCAAGTTCTGATGTTCACCAATCATGATGAACAGAGAGCGCGTATTAGGTATGACCGAGATCTTCGTAGCCCAACGTTATTGACGGCAAGGCGAAGGAGCATGAAGCGACGGGTTTTGTATCAGCAACGCTTATATAACGCCACGACCTGAGTACGCACAATTCACCCTGCCGTTGGGCCAGCGTAGAGAAAGTCTGGGGATTGTTGACAAGCTATCACGGTCAGAATTGTGGCACGGATGGAGACCCCTGCCAGACTGCACCCTTCCTCTTGCAACGAACCCGGGGAGGGCTTAAAGTGGCTCTGGCCAAAATGCCAAGCCAGGACGGCAGCCTCGCTATGGAACCTGGTTGGCATTCTGAGTGTGCTGTTCGTTGCAAGGTCAGATGAGGCGGTAAAATATAATCACCTCCGCGACCCTCTTAGTGTCACGAGCTCAAGATTAATACTGACCTAGCCGAGTGGGACGAACAGAGGCCGCCCAAGGCAAGGCGGTGGTGGGGCATCATGGCCCAAAGCCACGTACAGAAACAGCATTCTTCACGATATCGGCCCCCGAGCTGGCTCCACCCATAGAGAATAGATCAGAACAATGGTGAGTGTCTATTTTTATTGTTCGAGACCTCATTAGCCGATTGGCACTGTGACTTGGCCGTGCCGCTTGACCAGTGCTGCGAGTCCAAAGGCAAGCACGTGCGTCATAGAGATTCGGCCTTTCTCCTCTCTGCATGCTGCAAGAAGAATTTAGGCTGATCACCTCGTTTTACAGAGGTAGCGCCGGCAGTTCCCAGTTCATCGACCTTCGCTTTAACAATCCGGTATCCATTTTAGCTGATGTGGCCAGTCTTCGGGTTCAGCGGCGTGCCAGGCGCCTGTTGGCGCCCCGAGCCGAACTTTCCAGCGTTCCGTCAACACCACCAGAGCCATCACCACCACTAACGACGGCTACCCCACCATCCATCACGCTTGGTTCGACATTTCGTGCCGCGCCCGATGCCCGTTGCTCATCAGCACCAGATCAGCCGGCACGATCATCTTCGGGCAGTATTCTGCGTGTATAGTCAGCAGCACCACCTCAGTCGCACCCCGGACACCTCCCAATGACCCCGTGCAACGTGGAGTGACGCAGGGCGAATGGGACCTGGCCGGTTCCGGTCTGCCGTGGACGGGGTGCCAGATCAATGCTGAAAAATGCTCTTCAACTGGGCTCCCCCCTCGGAATGCAGTCGCAATTCGCAGCCCCGACCTTTTGGCATCGGCACCAATGCGAAATGCAGGACTGGTGGGGCGGCGAGAGTCTGAGAGGTGAAATGCCACCGGCGAGGCAAATGTCAGCGCCACACAGCCCGCACAACGTGGAAACGCTCGACGCGGGCGTGATGGCTGCTGCTGGCCACTCAGCGCTGGCCTGTAACCGACCCATGCGACGCCGTCGGGCCTGACCCGCGCCCAGCTTGTCCAGGTCTCCCCCCAGCTGAGTGGTCGTCTGAGTTTCAAGAGCTCAAGGGCGTCACGAGTGCCTGCTTTGGCTGCGGTCTGGCATCGCAGCCCAGTCACTTTGAGCTCTAGACGGTGGCCACGCTGCTGCCGACGCTCCTCGGCCGGCATGGGCCTCCCCCTCTAAGGTCCTGTCGCCTCTGGTCGCCTCATGCAAAGGCTTGATTGCCCCAGACCGGACGAAGCTACTGCAAATACTCTGGAAAAACGCTCGTTGAGAGTTACCGCCACCACTACAACCACCACCTCCTCCTCTTGAGCCGGCATAACACACACCTAAAAAGTCCCCGTCGCGTTTCTCCTCACCCTCACGCGCAATTCTCCCCGTCTCTCAACCGACGTCTACCTTTTTCGATTGCGGTTAACATTCTTGTGGCACTACCTGGTCACGATGAACTGCTGCAATCTCACCTGGTAGCAACAGCCGAGCCAGGCCTCGGTCGTGCTCGGACGTCGCCATCAGGGACTTTCAGGACCTCGGTGTCGAACTCTTGCTTGGCTCTCGGTGAAATCACCCGGCCTCGTTCTCGACGTTTGCGCAGGTTGGGACCGCCATCAGTCGGTGGTAGACGCCGGCCTGGCTGCTGGCGCGGTATTTCGCAAACAGCATAACCTCATCACTCCTTGAGCTGGGTTGTTTCGAGACAAAACACATCTCTCTCGTGACGCCGCAATCTCACAAAGTGGCAGGACTTCCAGACCCTGCACTCGTGTGACCATGTGTGTACGTACCAAAACCTCATATGGGTGTGGACATGTCTACAAGACTACGAATGAATGCCATTCGTCTCGATGTGAAGGGATCCAAAAATTCCACTACATGAGAGAAGGTGACTGTCGGTCTTGCAAACTGGGCGGCGATTCCATCACCCGTGGACGTGAAGGCAAAGGGCGGTATGCGCAAGAAATGACGAAGCGGTTGAAGGACCGAGAAGCCCTTCGAGAAGTGTCCAGCAATGTCCTCCCCAAGCTTGATATCAGCGGAGGGGCCAGCCCCTGGGCTCCGCTCTCCCGACGTGAGAAAGAGTGGCAAAGCCCGACGCGGAAGATGGCTGACGATGCCTGGCTGGAGGAGCACGAGAAGAGAATGGCCGACTTACAGTGCCGTCTCAAGGGCTTCAATACTTCGTCTGCGCCTCACACTCCTTCGGCTCCGGTTCCGGCCGTCCCTCGATCACCGTCTCTCCATGACGTCGCTGACTGGGGGATGGATGAGCGAGATCATGATGACGGTGATGATGATCAATATTACCACGACGATGATGAAAATGACGATGAGCAGCCGCGACAGCGGCCACGTCGCGAGTCAATCCACGTGGAAATACGCAGCGTCCACAACGATCACCACGATCACGACCGTCATCACGCACGGCCCGTCTATCAACGGCAAAGACACTACAGCCACGACAGTTTCGAAAGCTCGCACAGTGCACTCTCCTCTGCTAGAAGCCACAAACACGCTCCGACGACGTACACGACGCATCACGACCATTATCACGACCAGCACGACTCTGGATACTACGGTTCCTACGGATCTAGAGGTTCTCATGGATACGGCGCAAAGACGGAGCCATTTGCATATTCCCATTCTCGCGTGTACGAAGTCCCAGTGGCGATTCCAGTTCCCATTGCGGCCACGACCTACAGCACGTATCAAACGCCCATTGGTGTTGCCAAGGTTATTTCACGAAGCCCCGAAATGTATCGATTCAAGTATAGGGCATATTGACCGTCCATCATCCACTCAAGCAAGGCCTTGGATGTATCCGCCGATTCGACAAGTGCAAAGTCGGCAGCAGTACCACACCATCTCTTCCCGGCAGAGCCAAAGGTGAGGAGGGAAGCGGGAGGCGCAAGGCGCACTACTTTTTCAATGTATGCACGCATGCATATCTGACTGAACCATCTGGAAGGTCACCCTCCTCGGATTAATCTTTTTGGCATTTTTGTTTTCTTTTTTCCCTGTTTCTTTGCATTCTCGACCCCGCAAACGATGATCCGAATGGAGTCGTGCTCCAGATAGAGATCCAGACAAGATGGAAGGGGAATTGGAATGGAGATCACAAGACGACTGGCTGTGGGTGGATAAGTGGTGGGCGGCCGGGCGTGACGATTAGTGTATTGATGTACTTGTATCTATCTATTTACGCACGCTAACTATCTACCCATCTGCTTGGTTACTCAACTGCGCTGCACGCATCAGAAGCAGGCCATAAGGCGCAGGCGCGCGAGCAATGGACCTATCATTTTACAACTTGATTGCGTGACTCTCTGAATAAGTCTCATCTGATCCGATTCAACCTGCAAGGTGGCCGATTGGCGGACCGTTGAACTGCTGCCCTTTACTGTCTACGCTGCCGCCATAAACCAGATGACCAATGTCATCAAACCTGAGAATCCGTCTCTGCTGCTCGCGTGTCAGCACGCCAACATATGACGGTAATGCAGAGAGTTGACGACTGTCGGGTTTGGACTTGTTGAATTCATTCCCACATTTCAAGGACAAAACGTGGTATCTCATTCATATTATCGCGAGCAAACTAAAGAGAGAGGCAATTCAGTCTTGCTTCCAATGTCAGTCCCGTCCAACTTTGGTCCCCAGCTTCGCGGACACTGATATCTCATGAGCAAACGTATGGCAATCAACGAACGAGCGGAGCTTCGATCTCTCTCTTCGTATATGGTATTCGTCAGTCATACAGCAGACGGATGACAAACCTCAGGTTCCCTCCCACTTCAGCCGCCACAGGTGACGTCGGATCGGCCACTAGCAAAACTCCTTACCGGTCTTCTCGTTCCAAATCGACCCGGCGGTCGTGCTCGCCACGCTATCGTCGTCCTTCCATACCTTCTCCCCCTTCTCGTTGAAGATCTTGATCTCCGTCTTCGTGGTTCCCTCGACGGCTTTGACCTTCTGGCGGCGAAGAGAGGAGGATCTCCCGGCCATCTTCTTATAGTCGGCGACATCGGCCTCCGGCACCCACACGCTGCTCTCGCCCATCTTGACCTTGGTGGCGACAGCGCTGAGCCCATTGCCGACGCTTCGAATGACAAATCCGGCTCCTCCAATGACGGCTGCTGCACAGCGGAAGGGCGCCTTGGCCACAAGAACGGACTTTCCCTCCTTGAACTCGATCATGGGCATGCGTGGAAGGGCTTTGCGATCCCCTGGCTGGAGTTTGAGAACCCAGTCCCAAGTCTCCTGGGATGATGGGCCCCGCCACCGGAAGAAGAAACTTGCCTGGCTCGGCGATGAGCCTTTGGCCTCAAGGATGATTCTCGTGAGATCAGAATACGTACCGTGCCTGTACGGTCGGCGACCGTCCATCGCAGCACCTTACCTGGTTGCACTTCCGGCTTCGAGGTGATGACGACGACAAACTGAACCAGCGCATCCTTTGGACGGTGGCGTTGCTCCGCGATCGTGCAATAGGCGTAATCGGGAAACTCGTGGTCGGTCGTGCGCAATTCCTTCTCGGGGATCAAGTGCAGAGTCTCTTGCACCGTGAAGGCGGTGACTGTGGAGACGTCAGCCCATTATGGCCTGTGTCCACCGAGGAGGGGGGTCCCTACAAAGCCATTTATAGACCCTCTCGGCCACGTCCGACACGCTCAATCCGGTGATGCACAAGTCAAGGTGGTTAGTGCCCCAGGTGTCACCGTTGGTCGACCCGTCCTGATAGTAGAGATTGATGCTGGCGAAGTTGCAGCCACGATTGATGGTCGCCTCGCGGAGCTCATGGGCGGTCTTCCGCTTCCTGTCATTTTCACCGTCCAGTCGGTTATCTCGGATGATTCCGATCGTGTTGTTGGCCTTGCTACGATGCCGGATCGACGCCATCACCTCGAGAGGCGACACGGGACCGTCGAAGAGGGCGGCAATGGGGATGAGGTCGCGGAGGGCACATGCATACGGCATGTCGACCTGAGGGTCATTGATGTAGATCCATGGTGCCAGAGGGAGGGCATGGGTCGTCGGCGACGTTTTGTTCTTTTTTCCCATTCTCGTTGATTCACACAGGCGGCACAGCAGGCATAGAACGAGGGAATGATAGTCTTGAGACGCTTGAGTGTGCAGGGCAAGCAAGTAGTAGCGATGATACAGGTGTTCACCGCCGGCAAATCGGACTAAAGAGAGTTGAGCAGCCGTTCATATATCGACTTCAGGTCGTTTGTTTAATAGGTGGAGCAGGCAGAAGATGGCAGGAGGGGCAGATTCTCAAAACCTGCCTGGTGGACGGCGGCCGGGCCTGTAGCACAGCAAGGCTGAACCGAGAGCACAACGGCAAATACAAGTGTGAGTGCGAGTGTGGGAACGGGACTTGATCAATCACCAGCAGCAGGCGTTCTTCTAGGTTGCCCTTGAGGTGGACCCCTCATCAGGCGAGATCGTCATGGTGTCTGTAGTCAACCCTCCAGTCTCACCCCACCATGTATTCCCACGGCCACGACTGAGCCTGACCAGAGCTCGTCCTTTCTGATGATTGGAGTGTAGCTCGGTAAAGGTGCAGCATCTCGACCTGGGCGCTTTAGGTTTCGGCCCGGTGTGGCCGAGGACGTCTGAAGCCCTTTCGTTTGGTCAGTTCCCCCCCCGCCTGGACTTATCGTCGTAGCATTGCATGACGAGGCGGCGACTACTGGACGCCCGATGAGAGAAGTTGTGGTTCGCACGGCTTGTACATGTGTGCTTGTAGCAGCAGGAGGAGTCAGTCGAAGGGAATTGGTCGCAAGGCGCCCAAGGCACCCATCCGCTTCCTCATTTCCTCGCCCGCGGCCACCGTACTCGGTACTTTGATGCCGCAGCAATCGCCCCAATAATCAGGTTCGTGGCCGTACTCTTGCACATGTCGCATTCGATCGGCTTGTATCTGTGCCGTCTCGGGATCGAGCTGGCCCATGTCGGGGGTCGCAGGAATCAAGCCGCCAAATAAGAAATGCTGCATAATAGGTAGCTTTCCCAAGACCTCCTTCACGAACATCTTGCGCATTCCGTCTTCCACCTTTTGCCAACTCTTCGCTCCCGAGATGTCATCAAGCATCGGACTGTGCCAACGCAGACCTTTGACCGTCTTGACGCTGTCCACCCAGCGCACCTGATTCAAATAGATGTAGTCGTCTCCTTCCTCGTCGAGAATGACGTTGTTGTGAATGGCCTTGGGCGTGATGTACGGGTGCCCGATGAGCTGACTGGCGCCGAACAAGAAGGGAAGGAACTGATAGTCGTCCAGACCCCAGACCCCATGACTTCCCGCCGGCTCCAGGTAGTAGGTGCTTTGGATCTTGCGCATGAAGTAGAGGTATCGCACAAACGTGTGCAGCACGACGGCAGGGAAGTCGTGTCGATCCAGGCGGCCCAACTGGTACAAGCACAGCAGCCACATCATGAAGTTCAACTCGTGGCCCGAACCGTAATCGAGCCGTTCTTCAGAGCCAAACGCATTCTGCAGGTACACCGAGAGTTCTTCGATGGCGGCGTCATTGTCCACCAGACCCAAGATGTCGCGGTGGATCCGCGTGGCGCCTTCGACCACGGCCTGGTGAAATCCTCGAAAGGCCGGATTGCCAAATCGTGACCCGGTGTCGCGAGGAGGATGGCGCTGGAGGAGATCTTCGAGCAGTTCGAAGACACGGTCGAGCTGTTGAATGCAGGCGGAGAACGAGGCCGGATCAACCGAAGAGACCGGCCTGGCGCGCACACAGTCGGCGAGCGTGAAGATCCACGATAGAACCAAGGTATAAGTGGCCGAGTTCAGGAACTTCTCGTGGTCCAACGGCGAGAGGATCCGCTTCACCGGCGTTTGAAAATGTAGCGACTCGGCCGGCGGCGCTGCCGGTAGAGGGGGAGTCTCTGGAGCAGGCTCTGAAGGCCCGCCCTGATCCCCCTTTTGGCTGCGAGAACGTGGGACTAACTTGGGAATCGCTGCTGGGCCGTGGCCGACCGTTTGCGGCACGCGAGCAGGGGCGGGAGCCGACGAAGATCCAGGAGCCATATTGGAGGCCATGACAGTTGAAGGCACAGTAATGATGGACTTTAGGGCAAAAGCCACAGATCGATCGTTTATTCTCCAAGCGCCAATAGCCGCACTCTGCTTGGCCTCGGCTGGATTGAACCCGGCAGCGATCGCCATTTCTTACCTTGAGCTCGTCCCTGCAGCAGCTCAATATCACGCCATAGCTTGGTTTTATGAAACAATATTCTCTCCTGCCTGAGTCAAACGCTTGCTGGGAGCAAGGAAGTCAGTTCTTTGGACAAGAAGTGGAGACTTTAGTCGTGCTGGGACCTGTCTCTCGCTGACCGTGGGCACATGCTCGCCTTTGGCCACCGCCGACGTCAGAATCCAAGATGCTACCAAGCACTTGAGAACAGCGGTCGCAGAATTGGTCCATTCGACCTTACTAAATCTTATCAAGTTCTCTGCAAGCCAAGCGGCGCTGACCAAAAGTCGACAGTCCGGAGGACATGGCTTCGGAGGGTATGGCTTCACCTCAACAAGAACAAAATGGGGCTCCTAAAAGCCAGCAGCACCACCATCATCCCCCCCTCTCCTCCTCCCCTTCAGAGTCTTCGTCGCCAGGATCTTCTCCTCGAGGGACGTCGCCGCCCGCGCCACCCCGACCACCTCCCACGAGACAATCCAGCATCCGATTTTCTGAGGGAACCAAGACACATTCGCAATCCCCCATGTCGAACCGTCGGCATTCGTCAGGGTCGGAGGATGAGATAACACCCATTCGGCAGGCTGACGGCCACGCTGACCGGACGTATGATACGACCAAAGACCCCCCCAAGGGGGGCCAGGATCCGCCATCTCGGACGGGCCATCTCGATCAGACCGAGGCCGAGGACAAGAGGTCGTGGTTCAAACGATTGGCGGACAAGTATGGCTCCATCTTTCTGGAGAACAAAGGCTCCGTTGCGCGAGATCACCTGGCGCTGGAGAGAACGTTCCTGGCGTGGCTTCGGACCAGCCTCGCATTTGCCAGCATCGGCGTCGCCATCACGCAGCTCTTCCGCCTCAACACGAGTGTGTCGAGTCGGACGACGCCACCGTCCACGATTGCGACCTTGTCCGAGTTGCCATTATCGCCGTTCATCGGACACACCATTCCCACCGAGATGCTGCCCTATATACAGCAGGCCCTTGCTTCGGCGGCACCGTCCATCCCTACTCTGGGGCCGACCTTACTCGATCAGCTCCTTCTCCTCCCACCGATGCGCTCTCGCCCGGACGAATGGACATCCCCGATCTCGTCTCCCTATCATGGCGCCGCTTTCGACGAGGCGGCCGCTGCGAGGCTTCGACGCGTGGGCAAGCCGTTAGGTGCCACCTTCTTGGGCGTATCAATCGTCATTCTGTTTATTGGCTTTCATCGATACTTTGAGTCACAGCACTGGATCATTCGTGGCAAGTTTCCGGCAAGTCGTGGCAGCATATTCCTGGTGGGCTTCATCGCCGGAGCTCTTATCATTTCCAGCTTAATTATCGTCCTGGTCGTTGCTCCGACGAGCTATGAAAAGAAGTGAATGAAGGGCTCTGAGCATCGTGAGAACGCATCTATACAAGGCTTGGATGACAGCGTCAGTCCATGAGTGTGGACGGGAAGCGGATCCTATCATCACATCTTTCTTCAGTTTCAACAGGCCAAGGTCTGGAAACGAGAGTAAGGATTATTTCCATTTCATCTGACTGCAAGCGGCTCACCACACTCTACAGGCTGTCAATGTGCTGCCAGGCGGCACGACAGGTAGGTACAAGAAGAATGAAACAACGCACAACGTTGCTCGAGACGAACGAAGACCTTGAGCCACGGACGAAAGAGCGCGGAAGTTGTGATATGCAGACGGCAGCCAGACGAAGAGGTAGTAATCTTCTGTTGGCGGGACTGCCCATGCAATCCAAACAAATGGTAATGTTTTGGCAGTACAGGTGGCGTTGCCGGAAGTCAACGAAGCGTCCTTGCCGTACTGTCCAGGACTGTATTATACTGTTGTAGAATACGATCGCACTGATATTATTATTGCTGTTGTTTTGGTAGGATCGTATCAATATTTTAATCTTGATGGACTCATCTACTGGATTTGAATGCGGCACCAGTCCAGCACCAGTTCAGCACCATCAACGCCAAATAGATCCTCTCCACGAGATGAGCAGCATTGAATGCGAACCTGGCCCACTAGGGTACGACGTTGGAGGTTGGAAGATACATCGCTGGTTGGAGGGAAATCACAACAAATTGGAGTGCAATTTATGACACGCGTCCGCAACACGCAACTCACAGCGGATGGCCCACGACAACGGGCAGAAGAACTTGGCGAAGCGGAATCTTTCTTCCGTTATCATCCTCTCAGAGTAGACGCCAGAGAAATGATGGTGCGGAATCATTATCGTCCCCCAAGGTTTGAAGGATTGGATATCGCAACACTGTGACGTTCGCGAAATGCTGAGACAGTCACACGTTAATGAATGTTCCAGCCCGAAGGATGTTTTACATGCAGTCGAGAAATAAGGAAAAATTGGTGGGGGAATGGGAAATGAAAGGGGTGTTAGAGTTGAAACCAAATGGGGTGCAGGGGAGTCGTTGGCGCGCGTTTTATTGGTGCGTTTTGATAGGCTGCTGTGGTCAAGCTAGACGGGCTAGAATGGAGCAGGCCGAGACCGACACAAGGCTACCAGGTCAGTTAGTCCACCAGGCTGGGGTGGTGGTGAACGGTGGCGCCGTTCCACAGTGAGCCCGTTAGAGGCGAAGATCAAGGGAAATGGAGTGTGGCGAATAATGGCCGAAGATTTCTTGGTCTCGAAATTTGGTCCTAGAATCAATCTCCTCGTCCAGAGGTCTCGCCACTGGATGGTGTCGAAGCCGCAGCCTCCGGCAGAGAGAAGTGAGATCGATGATCAGTGGTCGGTCTTTGTGCTGCTTCCGAGAGAGGCCACAGATGTGGTGTGCCGTTCACACCAAGGGTACAAGCCAGCGGCCGATCGCTATGCCTCTGCCTGAGAGATGATTTGACTTGACCAGAAACAGGAGGATGGACAAGTAACAATCTGGTCATGAAGTTTCAATGCTGCTAACGTCAGCAACGCCTTTCCCAGGGAGAGACCATCATTGGCTGATTGAGAACGGCCCGAGGCGGAAACACTTGTAGGAGGTGTACGACTCTCCTGGGCAATGATGCCTGTCAAGACGACGGAGGTATTGAGCCAAATTGGCATTTGCCCGTGCCGTCTGGATCTTACAGAGCCCTCCGGACCCAAGTAACGTGATCGAGTGGCGATCCTGCTTCGTATCAAGGTAAAGGCGAGGTTGGGAGTGAAAGGCGAGATGTGCCATACAAGCCAAGTTCTCCCTTCCACGGCAGATTGATATGGACCCCAGTGGACTCGCTGCTGCCGAGACGGAGGCATGATTGGCTCAGTTCATTCCTAAAGCTTCAGCAAATCGAATGCGGCGGTTGATCTATCGCTCATCATCTTAGTCCCCCTCGACGACGACAATGATCATCAGGTCATCATAAACACAAAACCAACAACAATAATAATACCACCGTCGCGCTGGCAGCGGGCCCAGCACCTGATTGAGCGTGGGCCACATTGCGTGGCCTCAGTTCTCCGCTTTGATCAATGCGCCCACTCTCGCTTGGGTCGTTGCAGCTTCTGGGGTGCAAGCCTTTCGATCTCCTCTCGCCGTTGGCCTGGCTGTACAACCAACCAGGCTGTTCTCCTTGTACCGACGGCGAGAGCCTTGAGATTTCTAGTTCGAGGTCGACGTCCTGGGATCTGTGAACTGGCCAATGGACAGTGTCATGCAGGGCAGTCGAATGGAACGGGAGGACTAGCTGCTTAACCGCGCCTTTGCCGGGTTGCTTCAGGTTGGGTCGGCAGCCGCTAGTGGCTGATCAAAAGCGGAGATGCAATTTCCATTGTTGCACCCCGGCCCAATCGCGGCCCCATCCTACGCGGCGGTTCTCCACCCTCCCCTTTCCTGGCCCAAACACCTCTGTCCATCTGCATTGTCCTTCAACACATACACAATCACTTCCTCACTCACTTCACCCCCTCGTTGTCGTCGTCGTCACCGTCGTCGTCGACCCAACTTCTCGCGCCTGCTGGCAGCACGTTCTTTTTCAGAGAGACTTTTCTCTCGTTCCACTCCTTTACATCCTCTTCGCCCACTCGCCAGTCAAAGTGCGAACCTCCCTGACCCAAGCTTCGACGACCCGGTCCGGATTCCAGCCCTGGTCATATGAGTCGCTTGCTGTGTACGTCGTTCTGAACTTGCTGCGGGCCTTTTCACTCCTTGCATCCTTCCACCAAAGCCCGGGAACACCGCTTCACATGGTTACACATGCCCAGTTTAGTACACCCCGATTGGACTCGCACTGACGCGCGGGACGTGGTTTTAGATCACACGAACCGCTGCCGATTATCCCCTCGATAGCATCCCTTCGTTCGAACCGTTGAAGTCAGTCACTGCGAAATACGATCGTTCCAATCAACCATGAAAATCACCGCGCTGGCCTTGACGGCAGCGACCGCGGGCCTGGCCCTGGCACAGCCCCATCATCAACACCGTCACTTCCACGAGCAGAAGCGCGAAGTCACCGTGACGGAGAACGTTCCCGGCCCGACGGCCTACGCCTACGTCCTCGATGGCCAAGAAATCTCCGTGGACCAGGTCTGCGAGGGTATTGACTCTCACGAACTGAAGTGGGCTGATGGGACTGCTCCGTCCGGAATCTGCTCCACTACCAGCGCCGCACCAACGTCGACAACTACCACCACGAGCAGCACAACCACCACTACCACCACCCCCACCACCACCACGACAACAACAAGCACGACTACTACCACAACCACGACGACTCCGTCGACGACTACGACTACAACTACTGCCGCTACGAGCTCTTCGGCCCCCGCTGAGTTCTTCGAGGTGTCATCTTCTACACCAAGCTCTTCAAGCTCGAGTGAAGCGGCCAGCTCCAGCTCGGTGGCCTCTTCGAAATCGTCGTCCTCATCCTTTAGTTCGGGGGGGACGGGCATCAGCGCTTCTTTCCCAGACGGCGAACTGGATTGCAGCACGTTCCCTTCCGACTACGGTGCCGTTGCCGTCGACTACCTGGGATTGGGCGGCTGGAGCGGTCTGCAAGACATCACCGTCGCGGGTGGTGCCGTGACCAACATTGTTACCGGAGTGTCGGGCGACAGTTGTAAAGAGGGCATGATGTGCTCATATGCATGCCCGCCAGGCTATCAAAAGTCTCAATGGCCATCAACCCAAGGGGCCACCGGTCAGTCCGTTGGTGGAATTTCCTGCTCTGGCGGCAAGCTTCACCTGACCAATCCGAGCCTGTCTACCAGCCTCTGCATTTCCGGCGTCGGTGGCGTGCAGGCCACCAACAACGCCGGCAGTGTCGTTTCCATCTGTCGCACCGACTATCCCGGCACCGAGTCTGAAACGATCCCCGTCGAACTCCAGCCCGGTGGGACCGAGGCGTTGACTGTCCCTGACGCTAGCGCCTACTACGAGTGGGAGGGTCAATCGACCTCGGCCCAGTATTATCTCAACCCGCCAGGCTATGGACCGTCAGATGCTTGCCAATGGGGCTCTCCGGGCAAACCCCTGGGAAACTACGCTCCGATCAACTTCGGCGTCGGAGCCAAGGGCGGCACGACATACCTCTCCATCTTCCAAAACGCACCCACGACAAATGCCCAGTATCCAGGCACGGTGGAGTTGACCGGCAATCTGTCTGGATCTTGCAAGTACTCGAATGGACAATATTGCTCGGCTTCCGGTTGCAACTCAAATGGATGTACCGTAAGTTCTGTCCGCGCGGGAATCGGTGCTGGCACAAGCTGACCTGCTCTTAGGTTTCCATCATATCTGGTACTGCCACCTATGTCATCTCGGACTAGACATCGGAAACAACCTTGTCCATGATATGACCACCCTGATTTCTCTCGCATATCCTCACCGGCGTTTTTATCCATTTTTCTAGGGCTTTCCTGCTTGATGATCCTGCAAGCACAAACAAATTTCCAATTCGGCAATGTACGACCGTAAGTGGACCATTGGGACCTCAGACCGCTCGCACTTGAAAGATGGCAAGATTCTACAACACAGAACCGAAGAACGGAACGTTCACTCGACCAATTGGAGGATGGCCCTGTCCACACTCTACTTTCAAGATGTGCTTTAGCGTTTCCTGAAAATGGGGGAATCTATGCACTAGCGGCGTTAACGGCTGGACGTTGTTTGCGGCTAGGCATGAGTATATCTACTCTCCTGTGCTTGGATCTCGCGTGAGATGTCTTTTGGCTCGTTCTCACGGTCTATCATGGAAGACAGGTATTCTCATCCGAGGCGGACTTCACTTCCCTGGCTTGACACATGTTATGGTAGTGTTGTATTTGTACATAAGATGAGTCGGAAGATTCGAGATGAAGCTTGCTTGTTTTGCAAACTTGTGCTCGAAGCTTGAAGTCTGCTTTGGTAAAGATAGCTGACAAATGTTCATGCATTTGGCATTTTTCTCTTTTGGCTGACTTGACTCTTTTCTGGCTCTTCGTCGCTCGTCCAAGTAGTCTGGGCTCAACCACCTTACTGTCAGATTTTGCCAGATGTTGGCCCGAGGGCGATATCAGGTCGGATACATCACATGAAAATGTCATTGAGAGTCAGCAGGCTCCATTTAAAGTCCAGCCAATTCCCAATTGTACCACTATCGCGCTCTTTTTCTCCCCTTTCCTTCATATGGGCCTTCAACTCCAGCAATAGAAAAAAGAGGCTTCACACCTTTCCTTTACCCTTCCGCCCACTGGCTGCTGCTTTTCTCTTGCTGGGCTTCGTCTCCTCCCCACTCTCATCTGGAACGGCGTCGTCTTCAATGTCTACTTTCTTCCTCTTCCCTTTACCTCCGCCCTTGGCTTTGCTGGCACCCGTTTTGGACACCGCTCGCTTCTTCGGCACCTTGACGTATTTGTCCTTTTTGAGATCGAGTTCTTCATCCTCCGCATCCTCCACGGCTTCAACGTCTAACATGATATCTTCCTCGTCGCTCTCATCTACCGCTTCTTCGAGGTCAGGCTTCTCGTGCCTGACGCCACCAGCTTTGCCGACTCCCACCACGCTGCTGGCTTTCATGAACGGCATTGGATGGCTCTCGCTGTTGTAAAGTCTCGTGAAAGTGGCCTTGGTTTGAGTGTCGAGTTTGACTTTCTCCATGGCCATGGGGCCAACGCCAAGTTCAACCATGCTGTCGAAGTCATCCTTGGTGAGATAGTATGAATCCATAAAGTCAATCACATCTTGGACAGACTCTTTGCCTTGAGCCTGCAAGACCGCAACCGTTTTGTTCCAGAGGGCTGGAAGGTATTGCTGACGAACTTCATGACGATCACCCGAAGCACGAAGGCGCATGTGGCCTTGAATCTCCTTGATGTAGCGGGACAACTTGCCTGTGGTTCATGGGTTAGACGAGCAGAAGAATCACAGAGCTGCCGAGCTTACCTTGCTTGCTGTTTTGCCCAAGCCATCCCGCAAAGCCCACTTGGGCATGAAAGTTGCCATAGACATAGCTCGCCGGCCGGACGAAGCTGAAAATGGCATGGACGGGCATCAGACTCCATTGCTGCTGTGCGCCATGAATCATCCGGTCAACCAGGTCACCGTCACTGATACTGGCTGCAGCTTTTTCGGCCAGCTCCAACCACTTCAGATTTCTCTCCTTGCCACTATAGTTACCGGCCAGGCTGGGCTGAGTCTTCAAGTAGTTTTCTTGAAGCATCAGATAGCTAAACTCGTGATCATTGAAGTAGAGCTCGATCTTGTCATTCAACGTCGCGGTCGAGCTGGGAGCGAACATTTGCGGTCGCAGAATCTTGGTGACAATATCCCAAGGTTTGAGGATGACGTGTTTCTCCCATGCTTTGGACATGGCTTTGCTGTCCTTGAAGTCCAAGTCCTTGTCGTCGAGTTTGAGCGTGGAAATCATGTTAATAATTTGACGAATGTCTCCGTTGCATCCCTCGATCAAGGCATTGATCACAGGCAGGGGTAACTTCATCCCTTCGCGGTAGCAAATGGTGGCAATCCGACCACGGATCATGTCGACGGTCGGCCGTCGGAAGGCGAAGTCGGCCGTGACAAAGTCGAAAGGCTTCATCTTGGGCAGTCGTCGCTCGTTGCAGATCAGGATCATGGGGATATGCGTCTTCTTCGCCACCGCGGCCAGGGCTCCCACACCGCCACGATCACCAGCGGACATGCCATCGACCTCGTCCATGATCAAAAGCAGCTTTTTCTGGGCCGGGTTGACTTTCTTCCCATCACCGGCAAAGTATCCCAACAGTGAGGTGGTGTCCAGTACACCGGTCAAGCCGGACTCGACAAGTTTCTTGCTCCGCGTATCGCTGGCATTGCTCTCCACCACGTCATATCCCTCGAGCTTGGCCACCAGATGGGCGGCGGTCGTTTTCCCAACGCCCGGCGGTCCATGCAGCATGGCGGCGCGAAAGATGCCCTTCCCGTCCGGGCCAGCCTTTTTGAAGCCGCTCCGGGCGCTGTTGTGCCAATTTCGAAGCCATCTCTGCAAGCCTTCGACCTGAGCCTTATTACCACAGACGCTGCTGATGGAATCCGGCGCGTATTTGTCCACCCACAGCCGATCGTCGACCTTTGGCTTCGGAGGTGGACCCGGTTTGGACGGTGTGCTGGTTCGTCCAGCCGCGACCTGGGCTGCCCTGGCCGCGTCTTTCTCCCTCTGTCGTTCTCTTTCCTCCATGCCTTCGGCCTCTTTGCGGATTTTGGCCTCCTCCTTGGCCGCTTTCTGTGCCGCCGCCTCGGCCGCTTTGCTGTCACCACCACCTGCCGGCAGGTGCCTGATCAGATGGAAGAGGCCCTCTTCGTTGATGGTCGTGATCCCGAGATCCCGAATGGTCTGGAGTTTCCGTGGTCCGGCATCGGCTCCCACCACCACATAATTGGTCTTCTTGGACGGGGCCCCGGTGACCTTGCCGCCGTATCTCTTGACCACGTTTTGTGCCTCTTCGCGGCCGAGGGATTCAAGCACTCCGGTAAAGACAAAATTTAATCCAGCGAGGCAATTGTCCGCACCTTCGGGAATTTGCTTAGAGCCCGCGGCGATCGGAGCAGCAGCAGCGTTCCCGCCTCCAAACACAAATTTGCGACCTTCGTCCATCGGAGGAGGTGTTGGAGGACGAATGGTCGGGACGCTCTCAAGGATATCCCTGATCTCTTTGCTCTCTTCTTTCTCCTCTTTCTTGGCTGTTGCCCGAGGCTTCTTGGGCGCTGGAGCGGCCGGTTTTCGTGCTGTCTTCGAGATGTCATCATCGTCCTCTATCACGAAATTCTCATCTTCATCCAGCTCTTTGGATTTGCGTTTACGGCCTGGCGCGGCCTTGGTGCTGCTTCGCTTCCGCTTCGGGGTGCCATGTCCATCGTTCGTGGGTATCTCTGCCATTTCCATGTCTTCGTCATTGTCTTCTGACTCATGCTTTTGAGCTTGCCCATTGGCGGTGATCTTCCTTGCCGGAGTTTTGACATTCTCTTCATCTGTGCCCTCTTCGTAGTCATCAGCGGCTCTTCTGTTCCGGAAGTCATCGACAAAAATGTCATCATGGCCCTCGTCATCGTCCTTGACCAGGGCAACAGCGTCATTCTCACTGTCCTCGATGTAGTTCCGGGAGGGAATCTTTCTTGCTGCTCTTCTTCCTGTGGAGGGAATCACATCGGTGGGCTCCTTCGATGGCGTCGTGCTGCCTCCATTTGTCGTGGTCGCTTTAGCTCGGACCGGCGTGGACTTTGCAGATTTGGCCTTGCTGGTCGTCGCAAAATAATCCGTGCTGGTCGTTTCTTCCACCTTTGGTTCTTCCCTCACGACCTTCTTCGCTTTCGGCGTGGTCACCTTCTTTCTTGTTGCTGGCTTCGTCTCTATCTCATCATCATCCTCTTCGTCTGAGATGACTTTACGACCTCGATGCTTCTTGGCAGATTTCGAACCATTCTGCGAATCGATCAGCATGCAAGGATGTTGGGGGATGTCTTTGTGAATGCACGAACCAGATCTTTCTTTGCCGCACTCTCAGCAGGCTTGACAGAGCCCCCTCCTCCAAAGAAGCTGCGAATGTCAGATGGCATGGCGGTCAGCTAGGCACAAATAGAAAAACTTGTCCGACACGAGAACGACCCAACGACGATGCCCATTAATGTCAAATCCGCAAGGACATGAGTGCAAGTTGCTGCCGCTCCAGAATGGCAATGCGCGGTATGGCATCTCTGACAGGCCCTGACGCGCGACATGCCTCTAGCCCGACGCGCTCCGGGTCAGTGCCAAGAGCCAATTCAGCTGGGGCTGTGGCAGCTCGAAATCTGGAACGGCGATTTCTGGAGCTGCCATGAACCAATACTGGGCACAACGTCCGAAGATTCGCTCGACAAACTGACTGGAACACGATAGAAGCCTTGAACGCAGCCTCCAGAACTGTTGCTGTGGGCAAGAGATTGTCGGTTCGCCATGTCCTCCCGTGTTGCACCGCGGCCATCTGGTATACATTCCTCTCCGACCGCAACGGTGCACGACTCACACTGCGTAGTGGGATGCCTGCGAACGATAAGATCCATTATAGCTCCTCATGAATCTCGATCATTGTCCCATCTGAAGCAGCAACCGCCCAGTTTGGCGATGAAATCCTTTTCGCCGTGCCTCGGTTTGCAAGCTTCTCCCAGATGGCAGCGCTCTTTTACAACCACGTCAAGCAGAATGAATTGGCTGCAACCAAAGAGACCGGAAAAGAGCAAGTCAATGGTTGGTCGTCCCAGGATGCCTACGGGAGGATCAATGCGTGGAACGACGGTCGTCTGGGGAGACTACGGATTACGAATGAAGGACCACGATCGCCGTGTATCTGCGAAGCAGCTCAAAATCGGCGAAGAGACTATCCGGAGGCGGCTGAGAGGGATGCACTACAAATTGTACACCAGGGTGAGCGCGAATATCGGCGTCTACACCAAAGGGAACGAGGTGCGCATGGGTAAAGGAAAGGGAAAATTCGACTACTGGGCAGCGCGGATACCGGTGAGCAGGATCATCTTTGAACTCAAAGGCAACATACATGAGAAAGTGGTCCGAGAGGCGTTTCGACTTGCCGGCCACAAATTGCCCGGACTCTACGAGTTTGTCAAGAAAGGCGACCCGCCCATTGTCGGGATCACGAAGCTGGGTGACGGCGTTACCCTGGAGACGCTGAAAGAGGCGCGAAGAGAGGTCGAGCCAAAGGACCAGGAGCCACAACCGATCATTCCGACCGTGACGGAGACACCGAAGGGGGTGCCCGCCTCTGCATGAAGGAACGACTACATGTTCGTCTAGGTCAGTCTATAAGCGAAGGATACGGCTATATGTCTGTGTTCGAATCTCGGACAATCATCAAGCTCGTGTCGACGCAGAACCCGGACCGACTGCTCTTGGGGTCGGTGTCCTTCTGACCTTCGGCACCATCCTGCCGCGATTGGGCGCCGTACCCACCCCTGATGGCTTCCCGAACTTCGGGTGGGTGACATTCCACCGACGCCAAAATTTGAATATTCTGGCCATATCGACGACGTCTTCGTATTCGAACATCTGCGCAGATGTGGCCCGGAGATCGAATCGGCCAACACCTCATCCATACGCGCTCTTCCCCATGGCACGCTCAGCACAACCGTCAATTGTGCTCAAGGGGAGATGACATCTCTTGAGGGTCAAGCCAAGGGAAGCAGAATGGATATCTTGGAAGGACAGTGTGATACATGTGGTGCCATTCCACCATTTTTCAGACCTCTCACATCATTTACTTTCTCCCTCCCTGCACCACCTGCCATCCCCTTGTGCATTATTCCATACCCGATACTGGCTCTGTCAATCCTTGCGGATATCTCTTTGCGCAGAGAAACCCGTCCTCGTTACCCCTTTCGAGTGGCTGCGGGAGGCCTTGATTCCGAGTGTGGAGATAAGCTATGTCAGAATCAGAGTCGTGTGTCATGATCCCACTGCTCAATTCGGCCCTCCGTCCTTGCCTTTGATAGCGTTGATGTGACTTCAGAGGGCTTCGTCTCTGCGACGGAAAGTTGGTCAAGGCCGGTGATTCATACTATTACTGGTAACACGGTGCCACCGCTCACTCAGGGACGGCCTGTCCGCATCAAAGACCTATCCTTAGATGACCCTTGAGCACCGATCCTATTTGCCATGCCGGTCATGCAATGCTTCCGAGGGATACCTATCTCAATATTCTCAGTCTATTGACGATAGAACGAGTCCACGGTCCACACATTCGTCGGTCATCCGTCACCTAGTGTTCAGCCCAGACCTCCCAATATACAGCAAATCCGGATTAAAGAAGATGGCCAGGCCATGAATGCAATGCACTGCTAGCAAGGAAAAGTGGTCTGCCAAGCCGATGCAGGTGCGGTCCAGGCCGGAAACTTCAAAGCTCCAAAATGCATCATACCACTGCTTAATTCGTGTCACTGTCCTATTCAGAGTCCATGAGAACATCATGACTTGCCAATCTTGCAGCCCCCGTCTGAGCGTGTCGAAAATGATCGACTCCCTACGAACCATTAGCAGGACTCATGTGCGAGCCCGCCTTCAGTCTCGCCAATTTTCGAGCAGCAGTAGACGGAGCCAGCATCATGCCACCCCTATGGAAGCCATGCGCGCACAGGCAGCCAAAAGGAACAGGAGCGTCTTGTAGGAGTGCTCAAGCATCGGAGAAGGCATTGGGTTGATCAGTTTCAGATACTACGGAATCAGCATCGGCATTGCCACCGTTGGACTGTCGTATGGCTCCGTTCCCCTCTACAAGATGGTAGGCTGCCGGATGGGTCGGAAGGACAACTCTAACGATGTTTTAGATATGCCAGCAGACCGGCTGGTCGGGACAACCTGTTAAAGCGCACAACTCAGGCGAAGATCCGGCCTCTCGGTTGAAGCCTCTTGACGACCACCGCCGCTTGCGTATCACATTCAACGGGTCGGTGTCTGACGTGCTTCCATGGAAGTTCACCCCACAGCAACGCGAGGTTCGAGTCTTACCTGGCGAGACCGCCCTCGCATTTTACACTGCCACGAACAAGAGCGACAGCGACATCATTGGCGTGGCTACATATTCAGTGACGCCTGCACAAGTGGCTCCGTACTTTAGCAAAATCCAGTGCTTTTGCTTTGAAGAGCAGAGATTAAACGCCGGGGAGACGGTCGATATGCCGGTGTTCTTCTTCATTGACCCGGACTTTGCCAAAGATCCGAACATGCGCGGCATTGATACCATTACCCTCAGTTATACCTTCTTCAAGGCTCGGTACGACAAGAATGGTGTTCTGACCACGATTCCCATGGCGATGGCCTAGCAGTGAAGACGAAAATGGAGACGGAGAATATCTCTCAAAATACCTCTGTCCAACCAGCGGGGCAATCCGCAACGCGTCTGCTTCGAGAGCTTCGACAGCCTCCGGCGTGGACGCCGGTGTCCAGCGATTTCAGCGTGTCTTCAACCATTCAATCACAAGATCGACACCCCTGTCTGGAGGAAAGACAGGATACCACCACTTGAGAATCTGGCCCTGGCTGATTGCCATTGAGAGCCGTCGAATGACCTTCTTGCCCTCCCACTCAAACGTGGGCAGATTCAGCGCTTTCTGCCACTCTAATTTCTCGTCGCTGAGGAGATCATACGGCAAGTGCAAGCGGGCGTGCACCTCGGCTTGGTAGTCAGGAGACTGGGTCGATATTCCAAAGATCTGGCTGACGCCGAGCGATTTCAGCTCCGGCATGTTGTCGCAAAAAGAGCATGCTTGGGGCGTGCACCCTCGTGCGCCCGGGATGGCGTTCCAGGAGTCTGGTACCACTTCGTTGGGCGCTCCTGTTTCTGGCGTCAGTGGGAGTTTCCAGATATTCAAAGCCATTGAGGGGCGCTTCTACCGGTCCGAGGATAGCAGAAGATGACGGTCAACCCGGGCAACTTGGATAGGTCGACCTTCTGTGATGGGTCCCTGGCAATTGGCAGACTAGTGCTGGGAATGCTGGCATTCGTTAAATGGTCGCACGCCCCGTCATCCTTGGGGACTGGGAGGTCGGAGGGGAAAGTCATGTCTGGCTATGGTGAACTCCACTCTATCACGTCAGCTTTTGATCTCTGAACTTACGTGCCATCTCTACTCAGGAGAAGCCGATGTAGTCGTCAAAGATTCTTCACTTCAAGCACGCCGAATTCTCACTGTATCTCTGGCTTCTTCGTGCTAAATGGAAATGAAGCGAGACCTGCCGGCCGCCTGCTATTCAGCCTGGGGTCCTTCTGTATCCCGGGACGGATCAACGGAGATCAAGGCAAGATGTCTTGAAAGCTCACATGGATAATCCAAGGTGACTGTCGAGGTTGTAGTGGGAGAGGAGCGCTATACTCCGCACACGTGACGCCCAACGGTCAGATAGTGGACAATTCAAATATCTGATTCAGCATTCGGCCAGCAATTAGTGTCCCGACATTATCATCCAGTTCAAGTGTGAGAAGTCATCGCGCCATCATACATCAAGCGGGCATGGCATTCAGCTTTGCCTCCGCATCTCGTGTCTCATAGCCCGCAGCTCGACGGTCCAGCTCGTGATCCAACATATCACGGCGCATTTTCCATTCAGGAGCTTGCCGTAGAAATTGAGTGTGTCATATCAAGATCATGACCCAAGGCCCACCACATCCAGCAATGCCTCGAAATCAGGGGTTCCAAACCCGCTGGCCACGTCCCAGCCCGGCCTGGCGGTGAATCCGGTGACGTTGCAGCCGATGCTGGACCCCTCGGTCACGTCGGTGAAGGCTTTGTAGCCCTTTTTGTACAGCCACGGATTAAGCCATCCCAGTGGCGCCTTGCCGACAGCCAGCAGGGCATCGTTGACGAGAGAAATCACGCCGCTCGCTGTGGGTGCCGCACAGCTGGTGCCGTCGACGCTCCGAATTCGGGCGGCAATGATGATCAGGAATTGATAGCTTTGCGCCGCGATATCCGGGTATGCCCGTCCCGACTTGTTGTACCAGCCGTCGTACTCGCCTTGGAGCCCTTCGATGTACTCCTTGACAACCTTATCCTGATACTTGGGTCGAGCGAAGTAATTGCTGAAACCACTTCCACTGGCATAGCCGTTGCGCGGGTCAAACGCCACGACTTCGGGGTACGATCTCGTGCCCCCAACCGCGGTGACGTACGGGCATGAGGCCGGGAACGCGGGAAGAAATGTGCTGGTGTTGGTGCCGTCGTTGGTGACACAGGAGTCGTTGGCCCCGACGCCACTATCGCCGGAGGAGAACAAGAGGGACACACCACGTACCCCGAGCTGGGCGAATTGGTTACACACCGTTAGCGCATAGCTGTATGGGACGGTCTGCTCGTCGTCGCCATACGAGGTCGAGATGACTTGGGGCAAGGTAGTCTGGTTCAGGACATAATTCACCCAGGTTAAATATGGCTCGTTCGTATTCAACGGAGTGTTATCGTCGGGGTGGAATGGGGGTTCGCCGCCGGTGTGATAGGACGTCACACTGGAGGGATACGTGATGCCGAGGATGGTCTGAACGTCCAGGTTGGCTTCGATACCGGCGCCGCCCGTGCCGTTGTCGATCTTGCCGCCGTCAATGGAGACTTGAAGATAGTCGTACGCGGCCTCAGCGGCGTCGGGTCGGAAATGCTGGAGAAAGATGGCCGTGTCCGACCGGTTGTCCACTTGGCCGAGATAGTTGGTGAAGCCAATCCGGTTCTTGCCCGGGACCTGGGGGACATAGTTGACCGTGTTGTACAGCGTTCTCAGACAGGTCGTCGTGACGGCGCTAAAATTGCAGACCGCCGCGATCCCGGTTGCGTTCTCGGGCAGGGCGTCGGGGATTCGGAAGTTGCCCGGTACTTCGAGGACCGTCTCGCCTTGAATTTTCGGCCGGAGAAAGACGGTGGTCGGCTGGATGGTTGTGATGTGCTCATGCAGTGAGAGTGGCAGAGACCAGCTGGTGGTTCGGACAAGGCGGGAGCCATCCTCATGCTCGTACACCGAATATGTTGTATCGAGCAGACGCTCCACCGCACTCACTGGCAGAGTGACCGTGATCCAATCGCGAGCGGGGCTGTACTGGCAGCGGTGCTCTTCAATGCCGTGGTCAAGCAGCCATTCTCTGACCAAGTGGCGGGCGTCCCCAGTCGGAATCACCAGACGTTCCACTTCTTCTTTGGACAGATGTTGCCCATAACGAGGATCCGAGGGATCAGACACTGTGGTTGTAGTTAGGAACACATCACCTTCAGAACCGGCCAGCCCGAAGCGCAGGGTCAGCATACATACCCTCATACAGATGGCGCTCCAACTCGTCAAACTTGCCCGGTTTCAGGCCTATTTGCAGCTTGACGGGCTGCTGTGGATGCGGTGCACCAATGCTCTTCCATCGGGCTGGCACTTGATGCCTCTCCTTGACGGCGTATGGGGAACGGACCTTGACTGGCGAACCGAGCACGGCATGAGCTGCGAACAGTGCCGTCAAAGCGGCGAGGATGAACCTCATGCTGCAGTGGTCCAGAGTAAGAGGACTGGAGAGAGGGAGGCCACCAGACGTTCAAGTTGTGCCTGACTTGGCTGAGCTATTAGAAGATCCGGTGAGCAGCGGGCCGAAACGAGGTGTGAGCTGTGGTGGGGAAGATGGCATCATCAGAAAGTTGGCATTGTGGCGTTGCAAGCAGCGGCCAAGCTGCAAGATCCCCGAATGTGACGGAGCCCGCTTTTAGAGGGAGAAAGTAAGCTGAACTTTGTGAGGCTCAAGTGGTGACGCCGTCGCACGACCTGTGCCTGGCAGATATTACAGCATTCTGGAGAGCAGGATCGGCGAATAATCTGGGCCTGGCAAGCTCGTGCCTTGCAGAGGTGCAGTGAGATCTGCAGAGACGACTTGGATCTTGCCAGGTACAGGTACCAGGCGGAACAGATGGCTGCATTAGTGGATGTCGGCGGCTGCTGATCCTGTTGGCGGGTTGTCTTGCTCAGCATCCGAGTTCAAGGAGTTCCAATGTCTACAGATCCGAGTACACATCCGAGCCAAAGAGCAACGCTTGTGGGACTGCTTGACTCATTGTCCTTGTCCTCTATCGAATACAGTGCAGAGATATGCCTCGCGTCAGGCCGACTGCTGAAGAGGCATCTTTGCTTTGGAACTGTAGGAGTGGATGGATAATAGGTGGGTGGGAGCTGCCGGAGGGGTGCCAAGCGGAGGTGCGAGTGGACCCCCAACAGGAACTATTACATCAATCTGTTCATATATGCGGCATCCACCGTGACGAATATTGCAATAGTGAGGTTGTCCAGTTCAATGTACTCTTTCTTTTGACGGTGTTCTTCCATCACTAGACCTGTTGTCGCCGACACCTTACGCGCGGCATTATATCCCTAGGGTCCGGATTCTGGCTCCTATGCTTTAAGATCACCTTGCCAACACAATGAGCATTCTATAACAGCGACTCAAAAGGGCGGAGAGGTGGTGAAGGTATATTGTTGGTAAAGTGCAACGTTGGTACCCCGACTATGCGGTCCAGAGGGAAGTCAATCTAAGACGATGAATGACACCTGGCAACTGCAAATTTTACTTGATGCTTTCCAGGTCAATGACATGACGTGGCCAGAAGGTTGGCAGACTTCTTCACTCATTCTGACAGTTTTTGCACCGTAGCAGGGGCATCGTGAGGCATTTCCATGTGGATATGAAGCGCATTCTGTACAATTAGGTGGAGGATTGCTAAGAATATGGACGATTGCACATGTCTTTGAGCACCAGTTCTTTCAGCTATTCAGGCCGAGGTCCGTGCCAAGACATGACAGCAACGGCATGTGATCCCAGCATGCTTGATCTTCTCCTGATTGCATTGGCAGCCATATCAGCGTGTTATAGATATTAAGAGAATCACATCTCCTCTCTCTTGACGCATCGAGACTGCAGAGAATGCGGACGCTCAGCCACAATGGCAATCGTTGTCACGTCGATGTCAATGTTATCAAACCTGTACTCCGCGCATATGCACTGGGATATTTGACCGCGACCGGACCACGACTGTTCGGTTTTCTCAGGACTCTGAGACGACCAGATGTGTCCACCAGTGACAAGTTGGACATGCTATACATGATTCTCAAGACTTCGACCCAGCCGAACAAACTACCCACCGCTGGAGCGGTCATCGTCGGAGGCGCCACTGTCCTGCCCAGATTGATCCTCAATGTCCTCCAATGGGTCGTCAGCACTCTCCGGGGGAACAAGTCATTGAAGCTCGGTGAAGCATTCAATGCAAGACTCAGCTTCGCCTGCACCTTTCTCTCGGCTTGGCTGGCCTTTGAGCTGCTCAATCGCGACCAAGCATGGGTCCGAAAACGTGCGCCGTCTCGAAGCGCTGCAGATGTCGACATTTCTAGCCTTGAATCTCCACGCCGACTCCATCCCCCCCCACCGTCATCCCATCCTCAATATGCCGGCAAGACAGTCGACTTGACCCTATTTGTCCTTTGCCGGGCGATCGATGTGGCCATGATCACGATGTGGCAAAGCACCCGCTCCAGTCCGTGGCACCCTGAACGATGGACACCGCGCATGGCATCCTTTGTCCGAAGAATGGCTGATCCGGCGACCTTTGCGACCTCTTCCGCCATCATTATGTGGGCCTGGTTTTACTCCCCGCAACGTTTGCCACGAGCGTACAATCACTGGATATCCGAAGCCGCGGCCGTTGATGATCGGTTGATCAAAGCGTTACGACTGGCCAGGCAGGGAGACTTTGTGTATGGACAAGAGACTGGCCAAGGGCCGCTTCTTGAGAGTTTATGCAAAGACCTCAACTTGCCCGAAGATTATGGTGATCCTGCAAAGACCATTCCAATCCCGTGCGAGGTCTACCATTGTGGCAGGGCCAAAAGTTGTGAAGTGCACGCGGGCAAAAGATTCTTGCACGGTTGGAAGTTCGCCATGGAGTTGTATCTGCCGCTCCAACTCTTGACCAGGATACGTTCACCCACGGTCAAGTCCTTCATGGCCTCTTTCAAAGCTGCCGCTCGATCCTCGTCCTTTCTTGCAGCCTTCATCGCCATCTTCTATTACTCTGTCTGCCTCGCTCGCACTCGACTCGGCCCCAAGGTCTTCTCATACAAGACCGTGACTCCACAGATGTGGGATTCTGGTCTTTGTGTGCTGGCCGGTTGCCTGGCATGTGGGTGGTCCATCTTGCTAGAGAAGCCAAGCCGCAGACAAGAAATCGCCTTTTTTGTGGCGCCTAGAGCCATGGCAACACTTCTGCCGAGAGTATATGATAAGCGGTACAGACTTCGAGAACAATTGGTCTTTGCCACAAGCGTGGCAGTGGTTCTCAGTACCATTAAAGTAGGAAATGAGAAGAGAGTCAGAGGCGTCTTTGGCAGGATCCTGAGTAGAGTGCTCAAGGAGTGAGGTCAAAAGGACATTGCTGCAGGATCTGCAGACGATGTGGAGATGTGGGTGCATTTGTCCGTGCACAACGGTGTAAGCACGAGGCTGTGCCGGGACGCGTATGACACTGGTGGGAGTCACCGGTTGTGGATTGGCCATAGCTGTTGATGGGCATCGCTGCTGTTCCCGCTTTATGTGTTACTAGAGTTGTCCACATGATCGAATTCAAGGGCAAGATGGAAGAATACATTCAGAATATCACTCGTCCAATTAGTTCTGCTCTTGGATACAATTCTGTAGGGTGCTGCCTTCCAGAGCGAGTCCTGGACCCACCGTAGGATTATACGGGCGACATGAATCTCTGGATACAAGGCATGCTTGTGATCATTTCTGCCCGCGGACTCTCACGAGGCGGAACGACCTAGATCAAGGCTTCACGAGATAGCACCAAGCTCTTGGTCTCTCTTCCGTGGATTCAGAACTGCCTAGGAAGTAGGGGAAAAATACAGGAAGTCAGTTGGCATGTTCCAGTACCGACGCTTTGGTGGCGGCCAAACATAGTGAGCGTTTACATGTCTGAGACTGGGAAAAGTAATAGGCATGGCTACGGACCAAGCATATTTGCATTCTAGCAGTCCAGCCAGTTAGGCCGGTCCCAGGGCTGCTCCTACTGACTGGACATTCAGTGGAACCGCCACCCTCTTGGCCATATTAAATATGCGCCTACCTAGCAGGATCCGTCCAGGAGCAGTGCCACACAAATAACGTGGGTAGAAGAGAAAAACAGTGGCGTGCTGCTCCCAGAAACACCTCGCCGGTTCCCAGGAGTCGATTCGTTCCTAGGACGTGAGTTGAATGTAATGAACTGATGGACTTTTGCACAATTGAGAAGATTCAAAATAGGAATCTTTGAGCCTCCAAGGTGAGGTTGCTATTGTGTCACGTGGTTTGTATTGGCGGCTGCTGCTTAGAACACACTCTCTGGAAGAATAGTCTTTCCGTTTTCCGTTGGTCTGCCAAGGCTTTTACACGTGACCTAGTCTGGGGCCTAGTTTGAGGTGGAAAAGAGGCGGCACGTTAGATCTGAAATGCACCCACTGAGTAGCTCTCATTAGTGGTTCATCGAATCGACCCTGGTCCAAGCTACCCGTGGCCTCTGGAGGTCGTACCTTGACTACCGCCTACCCACCTGTTTGACGCTGAGGCGTCTGTCTACCGATTCTGTCTACCGATTCTGCAAGGCACCTGTCCACCGATTCTGCAAGGCACCCGTCCACCGATTCTGCAAGGCACCTGTCCACCGATTCCGCAGGCGCCCGCGAACCCATTGTGGACAGCTTGGCTTTCAAAAGGCTATGGGAGTAAAGGGATCAGCCGATGACAGTTAAAAATGAGCCCAACAGCAGAATGTCAGTACCGTTGGAATCAATTACCCATCAACCACTTTCGACTTCTTCGCATATTACCGAGCTCGGAGGACATTTCAATCATTCTCCAAGAATATCCTATTGGGACATCCCCAGAATACCAGGCCATCTCTTATGCTTGGGGTCCTGAAACACGATGCGAGGCCATCAAATGTGAAGATGCAACGATTTTGGTCACAAAGCATTTACTAAAAGCGCTCCACTACATGAAAAAGCAATCCATAGATGGCTCTCGGCTGTTCTGGGTTGACGCTCTCTGCATTAGCCAAGATGATGAGAAAGAGAAGGCGGATCAGGTTGCCAGTATGACTCAAATTTTCCAAAATGCATCCCGAGTGATTGTCTGGCTCGGTCAAGAGGAAAACGGCAGTGAGATCGCGATGGATGCGATTCAAACATTCAAAGACAACCCTGAAGAGAATTACGAGGACTTAAGCCATGTCATAACGCACCCCAAAAACCGGAGTGGCACCACAATCTTCGATCACTCTCAATTTCGTCCACTTCAGGACCTCAGCCTAAGATCATGGTTCCGAAGGCTGTGGACAGCACAAGAATTTGTGGTTGGTCAACGAATTCTATTCGTTTGCGGATCAAACAGTTTGGAATCCGCAGACTTTTTGAAAGTCGTCAGACGGCTCAGCCTTCTAAGTTTTGGTGAAAATCAGCCGACTACCAACCCAGATGATGGAGTTCCTTTTGAAGGCTTCCTTATGCTGATTGACCTGGCCAAGTCCATGACTGATGTCCCTGGAGAGAACAAGAAGCTCGACTTCTTTGACCTGGTGATGTTTTGCCGGAAGAGAGAGACTTTGGAACCCCTCGACAGAATATACGCTCTTATTGGCCTCGCAGACGAAAAGGATGCGATTTACAAACAGCGACTTCGAATTGATTATTCAAAGTTCAGCAGGTCCCACTACTGGTGGATTTATCTGGAATTCGCAAAGATTGCCTTGACCAAGGAACCCCATTTGAAAGTCCTTTCTTATGCCTGCTCTGATCACAAGTCCCCGCAACTCCCATCTTGGTGTCCGGATCTCAATTCTCTACTGACCACGACGCCGTTCTCAAAGGTCTATGCGGCCGGATGGCCTTTTCAGGACGATTGTCCTCAAGGCATGCTTACCTGTGCCGCAGCACATCCTAGGTTTACTTCGAAACTTGAGACCTACGTCGAAATATCAGAAAATTCAGACAAAATCCGCATTCCGGGAGTGCAATTAAGCCGTATCGCGGCAGTGGGCCCATTGTTTGATTGGGGTCCTAATTTCAACTCGGACGACCTTCAAAGCGTTCAGCCATTTGCGCGAGGCTTCCTGCAGTGGATCGCTTCATGTGAGGAGATGATCAGTGTTGTGAAAACGTCAAAGACTTCTCTTTCCTTGCTGGAAGATGTACTTGTTGAAAAGACAAATCCAAAAAGGGACACTTCCGATCAAGGAGACGACAAAGAGTTTTCGGCCCTGGCGTTTCTGAAGGTGATATTCACAGCGATCAATGGCCTTGCAGCTGACGAATCTCCGAATCCTGATCTGCGCAGGTATTTTGAATCGATCCTTTTCTTTATCATTTCGCTGCAGGAGACGTGGACCGACAGAGTCATGTTCGTGACCTGTGACAACCAGGTGGGTTTTGGATACAAGGATGTAGCTGTGAATGACCAGGTCTGCATGTTGTATTCGGGCCATTCACTCTATGTTCTCCGTCAATCTCCGGGGACAGACTGCCATTCATTCATGGGCGAGGCTTACCTTTACGGCTGCGTCAATGGAGAGGTGTTTGACCTGTTGCATGCAGGAACTGTACATGAGGAGATGTTCAGCATCACGTGAGTTGGGTACAGTAAATGCAAGCTGCTGGGGGACTCTTTGACCATACATCAGAATGATACAGGCGAGATGAATTTCTGGGAGTTACGGCAAACACGACACCCCGAAAGGCTCCAGACCGTCAATGCCATCACACGACTATCCTTTCCAATTTCTGAAAGGCGAGACCATCGCGGATATAGGAAGGAACCCCACTTAGCTAGGCTCATCGGGCTGAACGCGGATTCAGAGGCGCTGTGGGCCTTCAGCTCCGCCTGGTCAAGCTCATCTGGAAACATGGGAGCCATATTGCTCTGGACTGTACAAATTGAAACTGGAGACAGGGTCTGCTGCAAGACGTGCCCCACACAGACAGAATATGGGTACACGCAGCGTGATGGTTTCTCTGCATTGGCTTGGTAAGGTGGCATGTCGTCTGATTGCATCCATGCACGGAGTAGAAAGCCACGGAGAGTCCTGTCGAAATCACCACAAATCGACTGATAAAGGAGCGATGACAGGAGACCCGAGGTGGAACAGTGGAAGTCTGACTAACTGGAAGCGTTAGCTGAGTCAGGAAACAATGGGCCATTTACTGACGTGGGATGCATTGTCCCATTTCCATCCCAATAGTAAGTCTCGGAACTGGAGAATAGAGTATTCTGAGAATTCGAAATTCTGCTGACGCATGTCTGTGCAAGCGTCACTGCGCATATCGTATTGCCCGTCATCTCCGAGCCAAAACGGACTGTAGCCCTGCAAGGACCAGACTCCATGGACTGCGTCAAGACATCTTTCAATCCTCATACTTTTGACCCGATCTCCTGCCACGATCTTGACGTTGTCCATCTAGGCTTCAAATGCTGGTAGTCGCGGTATTGGCCGTGAGTCAGGTCGACGTGCTGTTCATAAATCTTTCAGCTTTCCCGTATACGAACAGCGCTTTCTGAGTAGGAAATCCTCCGCCGATGAAAGCAAATTGTGTCACAGTGGGAAAGAGAGGAAAGTCAACCTCCAGCTCAATCACGTCAGCAGATCAGCCACATTCATCGGCATCTCATCGATCTGTGTCGAGTAGTAGAGCTCAATGTCTCGAAGAATGTGGACATCGTCGCTGGTAACAAAGTTGATGGCGACGCCTTTACGTCCAAACCTTCCACTTCGTCCAATACGATGAATGTAGTTCTCTCGGTTGCTGGGAAGGTCATAGTTGATGACCAGGCTGACCTGCTGGACGTCGATGCCACGAGCCCAGACATCGGTGCTGATGAGCACTCGACTGTTGCCCTGGCGGAAGTCGCTCATGATGCTGTCCCGTTCCTTCTGCGGCATCTCGCCGTGCATGCTGCTCACGGTGAAGTTGGCTTCTCTCATCTTGTCTGTGAGCCAGTCGACCTTGCGGCGAGTATTGCAGAAAATGACGGCCTGCGTGATGGTCAAGGTGTCGTAGAGATCGCAGAGAGTATCAAACTTCCATTCCTCCTTCTCCACCGCGATGAAATACTGCTTGAGGCCTTCCAGGGTGAGTTCGTCACGCTTCACGAGGATTCGCACCGGATCGGTCATGAACTTGGTGGTCATGTCGAGAACGTCGTAAGGCAAAGTGGCCGACACCACCACCACCTGCGTCGCCGGAGGAAGATATCGGTAGACATCATAGATCTGTTCCCTGAATCCGCGGTTCAGGAGTTCGTCCGCCTCGTCGAGAACGAGCATTTTGATGTGCCGCGTGCGCAGGTTCCGCCGGCGGATCATGTCTGCGACACGACCGGGCGTCCCGGAGACGACATGCTGGCCGTAGTCGAGTTTCCTGATGTCTTCGCCCACATTTGTTCCGCCGATGCAGGCATGACATTGCACATTCATGTAGTCTCCTAACGCCATAATCACGCTCTGGATCTGGGTCGCCAGTTCGCGTGTGGGGGACAGCACCAGTGCTATCATGTGTGAGCCAAGTTACAAACGAGCCCACATCCCCTCACCTTGTGTCTCTCGCACAGACGTCTCCAGGACCTGAAGAATACTGATGGCAAATGTGGCCGTTTTGCCCGTGCCTGACTGTGCCTGCGCAATCGTATCTCGGCCTTTGCATATTTGGACGATCGCTCTGGACTGCACCGCCGACGGGGATTCGTAGCCATATGCGTAAATGCCCCGGAGCAGGTTCTCTTTCAAGTGCATATCCTCAAATGTCGGCGCGACCGTGACCTCCTTCGAGGTCGTAAATTCCATCCGCTCTGCATTCATGTCAGTCATGGACACCATAAGTGGCGCTGCACGTACCATCGGCGGCTCTGTCGATTCCTTCTGCCATTTTACACACGTAATATCTGTGTCCTGAAGTCGAACGATAACGGTTGATGGAAAGACATCGGCTGAGGTCGACTTTGGCAAGAAAATCGCCTTTGCCGTCCCCACACTCCGCAGTCTTGGCGGCCAAAGCTGCCTCAACTCACCTCGACACTCGCCCAGACGATGCCGCTTTTCATCCATTCCGTGTCGCGACCGCTCATCCACGACTCCTCCTCTTCAGGGAGCAGATCGTCCACAATGGTTGATTGGTTCTATCGAAGATGCCTGCGGGCGTGTTGTGGGAGTGGCGGAGGCAATGGGATCACGTGACTCAAGAGCCTTGTGCCACTGCCTGTGTTCCTAACAAGTTGGCAGTTTCTACAACAGCAAATTTGGGCGGCGCACTCCCAAACCTTGGCCTTCAAGTGTTTTAAGCTGTAACACAGAGCCTGCCTTACAAAGACTTGTTGGCACGTGAACAGTCTTGGCAGCTGCTACCCCTTTATGTACTTCAGCACTCTCTCCTAGATAGAATCCATCAATCATCCTCAAGATCTCCAAGATTCAGCGCTTAAGAGCCAGGGAATGCGCTGGGCAAAGCTTAGCACGACTTGGCGGTTCCTGGTGCATGGAGCGGCACTAGGATCTCAGCCTTGCTAATACCCCAAGGTCCGCATGATGAGTATGCCTCTCTCCCTGCAAAAGGCGCCTTAGGCGTCTGTGTTTTAATGGCCACGCCCATCCCAAACCCAGGATCCTACCACGTCGGGTGGATCTGCGCAGTCCGCACCGAGTACGTCGCCGCCTGCGAACTCCTCGACGAAGAATTCCAGACCCCAGTACTCCCTCAAAACGATCACAATGCCTATACTTGCGGTCGGATCGGAAAACACAAAGTCGTGGTGGCCTGCCTTCCTCAGGGCAAGTATGGAGTGGCCTCGGCGGCCACTGTGGCCAAAGACTTGCTGCGCAGCTTTCAGGCGATTCAGTTCGGCCTGATGGTGGGCATTGGCGGAGGAGCGCCGAGCGCACAACATGATATCCGGCTTGGTGACGTGGTGGTGAGCTCACCGACGGGCAGGACCGGAGGAGTCATTCATTATGAGTTTGGAAAGACGATCCAAGACCAGAAGTTTGATAGAACAGGGTCCCTCACCCCGCCGCCACCTTTCTTACTAACTGCTTTGCAAAAACTGAGCGCTCTTCACGAACGACGGGGGCACGGAATCGCTGAAACCGTGAATCAAATGGTTATCAGTAATGCTCGCCTGAAGAGATACCAACACCCCGACCCACGCTCGGACGTCCTCTACGCATCGTCCTTTGTCCACGCTGATGAGGGACAACCATGCGGGGACATCTGCGGCACTGAAGATGATCGAATCGTGCAAAGGCCGGCGCGTGATCCCGACCAAGACGATCCAGTGATACATTACGGACTCATCGCTTCGGCAGACCGATTGATGAACGACGCTCATGTTCGAGATCATTTAGCACAGACCGAAGGTGTGCTGTGTTTTGAGATGGAGGCGGCCGGCTTAATGGATCACTTCCCCTGCCTGGTGATTCGCGGCATCTGCGACTACTCTGACACCCACAAGAACGACCTATGGCAAGGGTATGCGGCGGCCACCGCGGCTGCATATGCCAAAGAGCTGCTCCAGATCGCACATAAAGAGACGACCACTTCACGCACAGCCTGCTGGTCGGTCCCCCTCACAAGGAATCAGCGGTTTGTGGGCCGCGACCTACAACTGAGCGAACTCGAGGCAAAGCTTTTCTGTGAAGGATACTGCCCCCGAGTCGCAATCACCGGCCTCGGCGGCGTAGGCAAGACCCAGATTGTGCTCGAACTGGCCTACAGAACCAGAGACAGTCATCCAAACTGCTCAGTCTTTTGGGTGCCGGCAACCAGTCTTGAAAACATTCAGCAAGCTTATTTGGAAATGGCCCGACAGCTCCAGATCCAGGTAGTGGAGAAAAAGCAAGATGTGATCAAGCTTGTTCAAGATGCTTTGAGCCAGGAAAGTGCCGGACAGTGGCTGCTGATCTTGGACAGCGCGGATGACATCGATCTGTGGTTGAATGACATGGACATGGGCACCAGGTCCACGCGCCTCATTGACTGTCTTCCAAAGAGCAATAATGGATCGATTGTCTTCACCACACGGACCCGGAAGGCTGCCGTCAAATTTGCCCCTGCGATTATTCATGTGCCTGAGAAAGACGAGGAGGTCGCCACGCAGATACTGAAGAAGTCGCTCAATAATCCGGAGATTCTCGATCACCCGGCCATGTCGGACTTTCTCAGCAAGCTGACTTTTCTCCCCCTCGCAATTATCCAGGCAGCCGCATATATCAACGAGAATGACATCTCACTTCAGGAATATTTATCCCTTTGGGATGATGCAGAGGAAAATATTGTTGAAGTTCTCAGCGAAGACTTTGAGGATGAGGGAAGATATCGGAACCAGAAGAATCCCGTCGCAACCACATGGCTTATTTCATTTGAGCAAGTCCGACGTCGTGATGTGTTGGCAGCTAAGTACTTGTCGTTCATGTCATGCCTCGATCCAAAAATGATCCCTCAGTCCCTCTTGCCGCCGGCAGAATCCAAAAGGGAGGCGCTTGAGGCTATCGGTACCCTTACGGCCTACTCATTTATTGCCAAGCAAAAGGATCACACCTTCGACCTCCACCGACTAGTGCACCTTGCAACTCGAAGCTGGCTGAGAGAACAGAAGTCCTTAACCGAGTGGATCAGAAAAGCGACAGCACGATTGGCAGACGTCTTTCCAGATGATAATCCTCGGAACAGGACTCTGTGGAGAGCATATTTACCCCATGCACGTTCCCTTCTATCATCCAGCCTTGAAGATGATGGCTTTGATGGGAGACTCTTATTGCTCGAAAGATTTGGGCTGTGTTTACTGAGTGATGGAAGATATTTTGAAGCGGAAGACCCACTTGTTCAAGTAATGGAGAAGAGAAAGAGAGTGCTGGGCCCAGTGCATCTTGACACACTGACCAGTATGGGCAATCTCGCCTCGACATTGTGGAATCAGGGGCGATGGACGGAGGCTGAAGAGCTAGATGTGCAAGTGGTGGAGACGACAAAGAGAGTGCTGGGGCCAGAGCATCCAGGCACACTGTCCAGTATGGGCAATCTGGCCTCGACATACAGGGATCAGGGGCGATGGACGGAGGCCGAAGAGTTAGAAGCGCAAGTGGTGGAGACGAGAAAGAGAGTGCTGGGGCCAGAGCATCCTTCCACACTGGTCAGTATTGGAAATCTCGCCTCGACATACAGAAATCAGGGGCGATGGAAGGAGGCTGAAGAGCTCGAGGCGCAAGTGGTGGAGACGACAAAGAGAGTGCTGGGGCCAGAGCATCCTGACACACTGACCAGTATGGGCAATCTCGCCTCGACATACAGAAATCAGGGGCGATGGAAGGAGGCTGAAGAGCTAGAAGCGCAAGGGATGGAGACGAGAAAGAGAATGCTGGGGCCCGAGCATCCTGGCACACTGACCAGTATGGCCAGTCTTGCTTCGACATACAGGAATCAGGGACGATGGAAGGAGGCTGAAGAGCTAGATGTGCAAGTGGTGGAGACGAGAAAGAGAGTGCTGGGCCGAGAGCATCCTTCCACACTGACTAGTATGGCTCATCTCGCGTCGACATTGTGGAATCAGGGGCGATGGAAGGAGGCTGAAGAGCTAGAGGTGCAAGTGGTGGAGACGACAAAGAGAGTGCTGGGGCCAGAGCATCCTTCCACACTGGTCAGTATGGGAAATCTCGCCTCGACACACAGGCACCAGGGGCGATGGAAGGAGGCTGAAGAGTTAGAAGTTCAAATGGTGGAGACGAGAAAGAGAGTGCTGGGCACAGAGCATCCTGACACACTGACCAGTATGACCAATCTCGCGTCGACATACAGCAATCAGGGGCGATGGAAGGAGGCTGAAGAGTTAGAAGCGCAAGTGGTGAAGACGAGAAAGAGAGTCCTGGGCCCCGAGCATCCTCACACGCTGATTAGTATGGGCAATCTCGCGTCAACATTTTGGAATCAGGGCCGATGGAAGGAGGCTGAAGAGCTCGAAGTGCAAGTGATGGAGACGAGAAAGAGAGTGCTGGGCCAAGAGCATCCTGACACACTCACCAGCATCGCCAATCTCGCGTCGACATACATGAATCAGGGACGATGGAAGGAGGCTGAAGAGTTCCAAAGGCAGGCGATGGAGACGACAAAGAGAGTGCTGGGACCAGAGCACCCTAGCACACTCACCATTATGGCCAATCTCGCATCAACATACATGATTCAAGGGCGATGGACGGAGGCTGAAGAGCTCGAAGTGCAGGTGATGGAGATGATAAAGAGAGTTCTGGGGCCAGAGCATCCTTCCACACTCACTATTATGGACAATCTCGCCTTGACATACATGAATCAGGGACGATGGAAGGAGGCTGAAGAGCTCCAAGGGCAGGTGATGGAGACGAGAAAGAGAGTTCTGGGGCCGGAGCATCCTGACACACTGGCCTGTGTGGGTAATCTCGCCTTGACATACAGGAATCGGAGGGGATTGAAGGAGGCTGAAGAGCTTGAGCGTGATGGAGACGAGAAAGAGAGTGCTGGGGCCGAAGCATCTTGACACACTGGCCTGTATGGGCAATCTCGCCGTGACATACAGGAATGGGGGGGGATGGAAGGAGGTAAGAGCTCAAGCGTGATGGAGACGAGAAAGAGAGTCCACCTTGACGGCCTCTTCTGGTTCTCTAGAGATTAGTTTTGGATTACAACCGCATCTATACTCCTCCTCTGCGATCCCGTCATCCTCCCTTGCGGTAAATATTGCATATTCCCGTTCTTCCATGATTGCGTGCAAGTCACACCAGGGATTCAATCATGATGTGAATACCAAAGCGGAAGATGCGACTAGAATTGATAACGGCCACAATTGAATATGCCTGAGGAATAAAGGCCGAACACACAGTGTCGAATATTCGTGTGACGATGTACCATTTCTTGGTAGTTGTTGGAACCTTTGCCTTTTGGATCTTGTGGCAAACTTACCACCCCGACGATGTCCAGACAGCTGCGGTTCCTGTAACAATCGTCGCAACATTGCTTTCACTCCTCTGGACGGCCACTGCAGTGCTCAAGATCTTTAAGAATGTGGAATGAAATAATATTCCTGTCGTTTGCTATGTATGGTAGCAGGCCAGGCCGCTATTCAATCTTATTTTCTAACAGGCAGTTGAAAGTGAACCCGACCCCGAAAAACTGCATTCTAGACCGTCTGGCCTGGCAGAAGAACAGAAAGAGATTCAGCACTTAGGAGATATGGGAAGGCATCCTCCGGGCATGTTAAGTGTAAGCTGGGCAAGAGGACCTTTGAAGAATTCAGTCTTTGCAGAGAACCCACGGGAGGCATTCAGCAAGTATCGTCTCAATGCTATCAGGTCCACTCACCAGTTATTTAGTCAGTAGCCAACCAATTGACCCTCCAGTTGGGTATTTGTACAACCAGTTGACCCGGTTATATGGTCAACGAGGTAACCAGTGGACTGAAGCCCGTCAGCCCGTCAGCCAGTTGACCCACTGATTGGGTTGAGCGAAGTACGTATCACGTGACAAGGCTGAGCTGCCGCTTCGAACTTGGCTCAGAGATGACAAGACACTTGGTAAGTCTTTCCATCTCTGTACCTAGAGGTGTAGCCAGAGCATCCTGACACTCTCGAGACGATCGACAACTTGGGTGACCTCTACCGCGACCAGGCTGGACGAGGCAGAGGCGATGTACCGGGGCGCGCTGCAAGGACGCGAGAAGCCCCTGGACCCGGAGCATCCTCAACGCTCAAGACGGTCGACAACTTGGGCCTCGTCTACAGCGATCAGGGTAAGCTGGATTAGGCGGAGGCGCGCGGTGGAGGGATGCCAGCAGGCGCTGGGCCCATCGACCCTGCGGACGTTCCACAACTTGGGCCTCCTCTACGCCGACCAGGGCAGCGCATATGAACCCATGCTCCTGAAAAGATAATATATTTCTCGTACTCGCGAAGTGTAGCTGGAGTCATGTTCTGGAAACATGAAAGCCCTGACGGAAGTAAGGTGAACATTGAGAAGAGGTTAGCTTATGCCAGTATGAAATCGTTCGGTGCTGTCGTCGGTTTGAACAGCTAAAGGGAAACTCTTTGGTACATGAGCATGGTTATTGAATCCCATCTCCCACAGAATAGAAGCTGCCCTGTCTACCTTTCCACCACCTTCCAGCACTCCATTCCCAAGACTCCAGCAATACGTCCCCCCCCGATTTTGTCATAACTCTTGCCACTTTTTTACCTAACGTTGTGCCAAATCTCCTCCGCGAATTCTGCAAGATCTGTGGCATTGAAGACGATATCGCTCTCTGGCGGTACAGGGTTCCGCAGGAAAACTTTGTCAAATTCGAGGGTCAGAGGGCCTCCACAAACGTCATACCACCGAGTGCCCTGCTGAACAGTCGAAATTTGCTGACCGGTGGCGATTGACGTGGCCGTAGGACCTTGCTGTGGGGTAGAATTTTGAACGAGAGTGAGCTCTTGAACACTCCTGGTGCCTCGTCTATTTGGAGGAGGAGGAGCATGACACCACTTTTCTATCACTAGCAACTTCTCTGCTGGCCTTACCGAAATGATGATTACAATTTTGACGTCTCCCTGAGACTTCGTAATCCACCATTGTGCGTCGTGCCGCAGACGAGCGAGTGATTCGGAATAGCCAGACTCAAAAACAATTGTCGGCCAGTCGTCTTCCTGTTGCCGGGGTTGCCTGGGGTAGTATCCCGAATCGCCTTCTTTGGAGGACTCAGGGCGTTCGTATCTTGTCGCCCCGACAGGAACCACGCAGTTCCTTGGGAGGCCCATTCTGGTCAATTCGTCTTTGAACATCTGGGCTAGGATAAGGTGTCCGAGCTCGTGTCCTTTTGAGGGCATCACCTTGACAATTAGTAGGTTGGCATCAGTGTCATGGCTGAATCGAGTATCCAGCCCTATCTTGCGCCGCTGTTTGTCAATCTTTTCGAGGTCAGCCTTCTTGACCCCCATGAAAACAACGTATTGTTTGTTGGTGAGGCCATCCATGAGCGCAGAAGCGTGTGAGCGGACACATTCTTGTAGAGATCGTATCGACTTATACCGATAGACAGGAGCGCCTTCCAACCCATCCCAGGGTGACATCTCCCGCGGCATATCCTCCATTGTGGTGGTATTTCTCGCTGAGGCTGTGCTCGAGGATGACATCGGCACATCGCTGGATTCGCAGATCGTAGCCATTTCGAGGTCCGAAGGAGCAGGAGGGGCTGGTATAAGAATTAGACAGGTAAAGCTGTGGGGAATCAGGTGGAGAAAGCTGGTGACGGACCAGGAGAGCAGTAAGGAATCAAGAAAAGGAATCAGGAATGCTGGTGATGAACCAGGGGAGCAGTGAGGAGTCAAGAAAGGAATCAGGGACGCTGGTGGGCAGGAGAAAAGTTGTGAGGTGAGGTGAGAAGAGATGAATATTCAATAGAGAGAGACAACAGTGGATGCCGGCGTGTGGGTGTCAATCTGAGTTGGAACATACAAGCGTGACGGCTATCACGTGGAGGAGGTGATTCTTCAGCCATGATTGCGTATATTGACCGCCGCCTGTGCCTAGGTGAAGGGTAAACTTTGAAATCGATGAACTAAGAGAATAATTTTCAGACTGATTTGATGATTCGACCTAAGAGTATGTGTGGTGTTGTGGTAGGAACGTGTTAGAACTGTGGATCTTGCCAAGATGTGGTACCGTAGCCTGCGGACGTGGAACATTTCTGGTGGAGGTCAAACAGATGTGTTCATGGACCTGGAGGTATTCAGAGATTGGATGGACTAGAGGGCTGAGCCCGTCACAGATTTGTTCGATCTTGGCATATTTTAGATGGTTCCTGTCAGACGGTTAGCGGGAGGCAAGCAATGACTCACCAGAATGACACTTCTCTGTTAGCTAATCTCACCATCTGAGGTGTAGGTGAGGGGTACAAACGGGTCAAAGACTCGAGATCTGGAAGAGAGCAGGACAGGAGGTTTGCAGCGCCGTGCACCACTGATCCTGAAGCACAGAATTCCATTGTGTCACGTGCTGACGGAACGCGTGTGCGTCACGTGCAAGGCTACGCGTTTACCGCTAGGCAACAGTGGGACTAGCGCAAGGCTCAAACACCCATCTTCTCGTCCCCAGCTTAGAGAGTAGAGATAGCAGCCTAGAGACACATGGTACAATCTGCTTGTTACACATTGAAGCAGCCTCCTCTTTCAAAGCCTCACAAGGCTTCATCAAAATAAAGCTCTCTGATCACTCGTTCACCCTCTTCACCGATACAATTGGAGGCGCTGGTATGAATGTCTCTCCTCCTCAATCACACGTCTTCAGACCAACACAATGGGCTGCCAAATTTACCCACTCCCAGCAGGGCTCCACGCCATCCCCACTGACCTTCTCGACCTGCGCCCGGACTCTGAAGTCGACCACGATCTCCTTCATCCCAAGCCCGTCTCAGATGAGAAGAACATCTGGTTCTTCTGGCACACCGGCTACACGCACATGTACCCCTACACGCAGCGAAACATCCGCGCCTGGCACCGACGCTTCTCCCGGCACGGCTGGACGATCCGCGTCCTCGACCGCCTGCCCTCCTCGCCCCTCAACGTCGCGAAATTCCTCGACATCTCCGACGCGGGCACCTTCCCCCGTGCCTTCGTCGATGGCACCATCGGTGGCGACTACGCCCCCCAGCACACGTCCGACCTCGTCCGGTGGCCGCTCCTGCTCAAGTACGGCGGCGTGTATGCGGACGTCGGATTGATTCAGATCGGTGACTTGGACCGTCTGTGGCGCGAGACGGTCGGCAATCCTGCCTCGCGTTTCGAAGTCCTCTCGTACAACGCCGGCGGCGTCGAGGGACGTAGTTTGACGAATTACTTCCTTGCGTCTGGCCGGAATAATCCACTCTTTGCGCGGTGTCACCAGCTTTTGCTGCGGTTGTGGGCCGCGGACGGTGGCAAGACGAGTACCGAGGGAATGCACAGCAGTCCGTTGTTAAGGGGGGTTCCACTGATGGGAGGGTCGTTTACAATTGAGGAGGACGAGACGACGATTGGGCCCGAGGAGGTGAGTAGGATGTTGACGGATTATATCATTCAGGGACAAGTGACGACGATGGTCATGGGACTTGTCGACGAAGAGGACGGCTGGGATGGACCAAAGTACGTCGCCGAGCACGTGTACGGCATCGAGTTTATGGTGGGTTCGCAGCTCATTAACGACATGACGGGGTGGGACGGGCAGAAGGCGTTCCATCTAATGTCGCTTTCGCTTCCGAAAGAAGGCGAGGTGGAGAGTGCGGAGCAGAAGCAGGCAAGGGAGATCGTCGAGGCGTGCCTGCAAAAGAGTTTTGGGTTTAAGCTGGCTCATGGGCTGATTTTGAGGGTGCTTGGGGACACGTTGGGGTCGTTGTGGAGGAAGCATGAGGGCTCGGATAATGTGCCGGGGACGTATGCGCATTGGTTGAGGCATGGGACTGTGTATTGGAATCAGGATGGGATTCCACCTCCGTTGGAATTCAAGGTGATTGAGCCGTTTAAGAGGGGGCCGTTGTTAAGGGAGAAATAGATTGTAAGGCTGAGGCCAAGACTAGCGCGGCGCATATGATCGCCCGGACATCCCATTCTGGTTCTCTAGAGATTAGTTGGGCATTACAATTGCATCTATATTCTCCTTTCATGTGATCCCGCCACCCTGCCTATTAACATAGCTGTCGCCTTAGCGGACAGGAAACCTCACATTGGGAAACCGTGGTGTACTTCAGGGTCTAATGGATTCCCTCTTCAATTTGAGTTTTGGCAAATGGCCTCACCTAGGTCATCATGTCGAAAGGCTTTGGCAGACTGACGGAGTCGGAAGATTATTCTTCTGAATCAATCCATGATATTCGGCCAACCTTGTTTCGGCCTGCATGGTCTCTTTCTATAATGCGACACATTTGCCTCATCACTGACTTATTCAGCAAAATGGCCTGCTTGGACATCCTCGCTCTCCTCCTTTTAGGAGAGCTCATCTCTGTCTTATATAGGTGTATCTGAATGAACTAAGGGCTGGGAACGCAGGCAGTGCTCGTAGTCACGTGATCGCCATCTTTTAGACAGAATTAATCAACCAACTCAGCTTGCTTGGTGATCGGGGTCCTGGCTGGGGTCAACTGGCTGGGGTCAACTGGCTGGGGTCAACTGGCTGGCTGGGTCAACTGGTCGGGGGTCAACTGGTCAGGGGTCAACTGGCTGAGGGTCAACTGGTCGGGTCCTGGTTGAGGGTCAACTGGTCGGGGGTCAACTGGCTGAGGGTCAACTGGTCGGGGGTCAACTGGTCAGGGGTCAACTGGCTGAGGGTCAACTGGTCGGGGGTCCTGGTTGAGAGTCAACTGGTCGGGGGTCAACTGGCTAGACCAACTGGCTGGTCAACTGGCTGGGTAACTGGTCGAGGTCCTGGCTAGGTTTTCATCACTAAGTGCACAGGCAGTCTCAATCTCAAACAATGCGAACCACGAACAGAAATCAAGGACTAAAGATCATCATGTGACTCTCCATCAGAGTCCCTTTTGACAGCAAATTGCGTGCTGTATGCTCCTCAAGTCGACTCCGAGCGAACAATCTTAGCTCCTATCGTACGCCTTTAACCTCCATGGAAGTCTGTAACTTGGATGCATTTCCTTGGCAATAGAGGTTCATGTACAGGTGGCCTAGCATGTGGAATCTAACCCACGACCCAGGTCTGTGAATCCTCCGTCTTCACGCCCGAAGTTGTCTGAGAGAATTTCAAATTCTCAGGCGAGTTTCTTTCCACCTCCAACTTCCATCTTTCTAGAGTAATGTCTGTCCGCCCGTGATGGAAAACCCCCCGTGCCGGAACCACATCCTCTGATTGAGCACCTCAGGTCTTTCCTCGCGAGTTCATGAAGCTATGGTCATTGTCTTATGGTTGTCCTGTCCGTCAGGTTCCAGCTGGAAGAATACGGCAGTCTTGGGCATGAGGACCGTTCGCGCCTCAGCTATTCTCCCTTGCTCGATCACGACCAAGGCCATGTCTTCGAATTTCGGAGCCCGCCGTCGTCGTCCTACCTTTGCGCGAGCGTGCTCCTCCAGTACGGGCACAACGCGCTACGGGCACAACGTCGGCGGCTTGGGCAACGACGGTGGGAACGGCCATCGCAAGGCATGGCAGTGCAATGACGGCGGGTTGAGGACACCAAGGGCTGCGGCCTCTGTCTATTTGCCTGTTTGTATTACCATTGCGCCGAAAGTGCTACGAAGACCAACTCATCAATCATTGTAATATCCCTCACTGCGTCAAGAGAAACGCTGCGTGACGAGAAAAACCATGGGTTCTACCGTGGCTCTTTGTGTCCAACATGAAGAAATCGATATTTCCAAGTCTACACACACGTCCTACCTACCTGCATATTGTTTGCTTCTTATCTGGTATGATATTCTGGCAGGGATGCACTGATACTCAAAGGTATCTTTTACATACATTTGCATACTTGATGATGGTGCATTCTCGTTCATCGTTGAAATATCAATTTCATTCTATAATACACTTGCTAACGTATTGAATCTCTCAGCCAGTGGAACGAGCAGAATGCATGCTGCAACATGTTGAAATCAACTGAAACACCACCTTCTGCGATATCGCTTCTCAGAATCCAATAAGCACTTAATATCACCAGACTGTTCAAATCCATCAAGCCCCTTACGGTTCTGCAAGTGCTCTATAGAAATTCGAAGATTATAATAGCAGCATATTGGCATCATGTCGACGTGGTCAAGCTTGCGGTATCGAGTAACATCGACCACCATATTGCAGGCAGAGTCGAGCGTATCCCACGATTTCATTCTTTCCTGGTGCGTAATCTCGGTCGGAAAAGGTTGGAGTGCGTCAACGACCGCTCCGTGGAGAAGAAAGAGCAATCTTCACGGGTGCCAGTTAGCCATTGTATGGAACTGGATAGCCATGATACTTACCGAACTGCGAGAGCAACGATGGTAGATGGTGTGTCTTGCGTTTTCCAATTTCTATTCAGGACTGCCCCGAGAAACGTGTGAATCTTGTTATCAAGCTCCGTGAGCTCCAGCAGTATCCTTTGCTTATCGTCTCTAGCAGAGCTTGTGACGCACAAGGCTTGGTCGAGTAAGGAAATTGCCTGTGCCTGCTGTTTGGTCGTGCTATTCTTTATATCGTGGGCGGTCGACAGTGTAACCGATTTCGAAACTTCAAGGTCATGTCGCTGCCCATCATTGAATACCTGCGATTGCTGCAAGTTTAAAAACATTCGAGAGTCAAGGCTAGGGAGTTCTGTCAAGGGCCGCAGATGTCTCTGCTGCGTCTCGCACAGGATGATTCTAAGGCCAACTTTTAGCGTTTGATGTCAATAACATATCCATTACTTCTGCCATCGCTCTTACCTCTCCAGCGTCGCAATAGCCCAGGCCACGTTCGCCATCTCCATTTCCATCGACCGAGACCCGCAATTTCCTACTGCGGCCCTCGAAATATCTATTGGCATTTCTCCAACGCCCAGGATTCGTGCCATGCCTATGCACGACACCACGGAAATGTATGCGACCTCTGGGCGGCCAGAGATGTGCTCACATGCTGCAATAAGGAATGCCGCTTGAACCAGCGGCAAGGATGTGCAGATGATGGCTTGTGCTTGTGAGACAAGTGCTTTGACGGTCATGTAGATAGATTCTCTATCGAGGGGATGCGATTGCAGGCCGGTCTTCGGATCCGGAAGTCCAATGACGAGCAGCATGCCAAGGAGCAGAATGGAGTAGCCTGCAGGGGGGGGAGTAACTGTATCTCCAAACTTCAATGCCACTTGATGGAACAGCTCGGGCGATATTATTGGAAGCGAGCGGTCGAAGGCCCGAAAGTAGCGTTGGCCAACGCCTTCCGGAGTGAGGTTTGCAGCGTGGATAATATGGCAAGCATGCTGATGGACATGTTTGTCGATTGACTGTGATGATGCACAAGCCATGGACTGGAAGAGAGGATTGACCCAGGCTTGTCTCGTCTCAAGCTCATTCCAGGAACTAACCGAAGATGGATGAGTGGAAATTGCCACAAAATTTCTGCCAGGGTGGTATGTGCGACGTCCTCCTTCTCTTGGTTTTGGAATTTCATATTTGCACAAGATATTTCTTTTCGTGCAAAATCCACAGGCAGGTAATGATTTGTCGCAGGCTTTTTTCCTCAGCGCACAGGTTTGGCAGACATTATGAGCGCGGTTGACCTCGCCCATCTCTTTATCTGTTAGCCCGTTATGTGTGTAGCCACATTACCAAATCATACAAGATGGCTGAAGGGTCATTGGCGAATAGCGCTGGCTTGAGCTTTGTCGTTGACGATGTCGAATGCGGAGCATCAAACATCAAACATGGAGTATCGAAAAGGCGGCCGCCACTAGCCATTTATATGCAAACTCGACGCAACCAACGGAAAGATAGCGTACCGCTGACTCCAGACAGAGACGAATGACGTTTCACTGAACCCATCTCGGCATTTGATTTGCTGTCGGGTGAACCTGCTTCGGCCGCCACTAACCGTATCAGGACGATGACTCGACTCAGATATGGAGTATCGAAAAGGCGGCCGCCACTAACCATTTATATGCGATCTCAACGCAACTAACAGAAAGATAGCGTACCGCTGACTCCAGACAAGACGAATGAACCCATCTCGGCATTTGATTTGCTGTCGGGTGAACCTGCTTCGGCCGCCACTAACCGTATCAGGACGATGACCCGACTCAGTCGAAAATGTCTCTTTGGGACGGACGAATATATATGATATGTGTGGCGATCCAGCATGTGTGTATAAATAAGAGAAGCGTATGGTCTTGCTGTAAGCAGAATTACTCGGTTCCAAGTTGTGCAAAGAGGAGAACCAAGAAGTCTCCAGTGCATACACTTAATTAACTTATCCGATTTTACTACTCGTTCAATCATTTTAGAACCATGGCACCCAATCCAACGGAAACGACAGCCCAACTGCATCTCATGCAAAAGGGCGGTCCATTCGAAGTCGCTCGGGTTCCAAAGCGTCCTCCTGCCCCCGACCAGCTGCTCATCCGACAGCATGCGACTGCATTGAACGGTCTGGACCTTAAGCAGCGTGACTCTGGTATGTTCATCTCGCGCTGGCCGCATGTGTTGGGTATCGAGGGAGCTGGCGTTGTTGAAGCTGTGGGATCAGATGTTCGGAATTTCCGGCCTGGTGACGAGATTATGGCATGCATGGCTGGCAAAGCGCGAGGCGAGGACTGGGGCGGCTCGTATCGAGAGCATGTCAATGTACCGGTCAGCTTCTTTGTGGCTAAGAAGCCAAATAATATCAGTATAGAGGAAGCTGCCTCTCTGCCGTAAGGTTATCCTACCTGAATGAGTGATACAATTGAACCGCAACAGAAGATTTGACTGACCATGGGAATGTCATATAGAATAGGCTATATGACTGCGGTCTGCGCCATCCTAGACGGTCTTAACATTCCGCTTCCCTTCTTACCAGAGACACCAAACTCAGGGCGGGTACCTTCTTCAGTGCTCATTCTGGGCGGCAGCTCCGTAACGGGCGCTGCTGCAATCCAGCTCTTGAGAATGGCATACCCATCGTTGCCCATTTATGCAACGAGCTCGCCACGCAACTTTGCCCGACTGAACTCTCTTGGCGCGACGAAAGTCTTCGACTATCATTCACCTTCCATCGTGGCAGATATCAGGGCCCAGACGCCAAATTCGCGGGGCATCGATATGATAGTCGACTTCGTGTCGGCCGGGGCGGCGCAAACAGACATCTGTGATGTCCTCGATCCTGCCGGGTCTAAATTATATGCAGCTTCCGTCACGAGCGTCAATGTCCCGGTGCCGGACGGAGTCACCCGTTCCGAGATCGAGAGCTGGTCACTACTTGAAATGCCAGGTGGGAAATTGATCCTTCCCACGCCCACTGAGCTAGTTGAGCAAGGGAAATATAAGTTGCCAGTGAGCGTGAAGGTGGTTGGGCATGGTTTGGAGCAGATCCCAAAAGTTATGGATGAAGTACTGAAAGCGAGTGGAGAGAAACTAGTTGTCAAACTGTAATATTGCTGGACGGAGTGAGATCAGTCAATTAGTCACCTTGCAAGCTTTTCCCGGACTTCTTAGAATCCAGACATGTTTATATTCATGTGCGGGGACATCTGCTATCATTTTGGCCGGTCACGCTCGTCAGAGTACTTGAGAAGCGGCAAAATTCTGTAGGTTGAAGGTCCCGTGATTCGTTCTTCGATCCCGCCACAGGTGGAGCATCGAAAAAGAAGCGGTGGAGACGATTAGGACGGTATATACAGTATCAGGCACGCCAGGAGGAAGGGCGCCAGTACCTGACTGGCTCTGTTCATATTAGCTTACTGTGGTGATGGTGATGGGAAGGGAACGAGTGAAAGGCAGCTCCAGGAAGAGCCAGGCAGTGCAAGGCTGTGCAAGGCAGTTGGGACCGATTTTGAAAGGACCTGTGCCGAGGAACCTCATGCCACCCGGACCAGCATATCACAGAGGGTGATGATGGATACCTCAATTGTAGGAAATGGCTTCAGTGGGTACCTTACCGAATGTTCGCCGCGATAAGCAATATCGGCATAAACACCATTAAACCAAGGTCTCAGTAGTCCAGCCTGGCCGCTCATGAGGAGAAAGATTCACTATACTCTCTTTCCATTCGTGAAGCTGATCAGGCAGTTTGCCTGTTGTGATGACATCCCTTCCGTCCGATCCAGGTCGAACAAAGTCATCCTTGATTTGCTGCAGCCAAAGCTCTCCTGAACATGTCGAGTGAAATCGCCTCGCTCTAGCATTGCTTGTCGATCCCATCCGAGGCTTGCGGGGAAATCCCCAAAGTGGGGGCCACGGTATTGAATGGTTGAATCTGAGATTTGGGGATAGGGAACTTGGTCGGCATCAGCGCCTTGCGGCAATGGCAAATGGTCCATCTTTTCCCTGACTTTGCAGCAAGTGGTCACGTGATATCACGTGACCACGTGACCACGTGCTGGCCACATATGAGGCTATGCCAACTACTGCACGTGGGCGCACATCAGTATAGCCTAGGGTCAAGTGAATCAATTGTCGAAAAAACAGGTAAGGGATGGAAGGGTGAGGGTTTGTTGTTCAGTGGTTTGGTGACTTGAGTGTCGGTGGGACAGCACTCTAATTAACGTTAACGTATGACTGGTCAAGCGGTAGGGAATACAATACAAGTAGAAGGTCAATACCGATGATTCTGTAATTTCTACAGAATAGCTATCATAATAAACTAGCAAGGCGTCGTCGTTGACAAAATCCCATATCGTATCCTTCATCCGGGGAGGAGTCTGGATGATTGTTTCAGATCCTACAGTTCACGGTACTCCCTTTCGTCTTTTATCATTGACCAGGTCAACGAACCGGTTCGCGAGCGGCGATCATTCTGATGTCGGGTCGACGTGGTCCATCGAGAAGGACGATCTTTAATGGCCTCGATCGGGTAGAGGAATTTCGGATAGAGACGGCCATACGAGAGGTTCGCCGCATTTCAGAGGACGACGACATGGCGCCGAGGAACTGGGAGGAACGGATCCGTATCGCAAGGACGGCGATGGAGACGATCGATTCCACCCGGTTTATGGATTTACCCAATCGGTCTCAAGAACGCATCTTCGTCATTGGCGCTCTGCAGAGGCTCGCGTATCATGACGCGGATGTCGGTGGAGTGGCCGACATTGCGCAGTGGTGTGTGACACAGTGGCTGCGGATGTTGCAACAAAATGCTGACGACTTGGATGCTTTATGTGGTCTGTCGCCTTCGACCCGAATTCGCCTTCTTCGCTGACCGTCGGGACAGGATTAGGACAAGCCTGGCTTTCTCGTTCCCAGAGCATCCTGGCGCGGATCCATCGACAGGAAGGCAGCTCTTCGAGCGGAAGCAGTGGACGTCCGACCGCGAGCGATCGACTGTCTTACACCTCGAGCGAAGACGCCCGGGAAGCAGAGAGAGCCGCGGTCGAGGCGGATGCGAGAGCCCACACGGCCGACTATGTCGAAGCACGCGGCTTGCTATTGCCCGCCGTCGAGTATTTCGCCAGAGCCGTGAACACGGCAGAGAGAAATGGTCTCCTGCGAGGCGAGCTGCTTTCTGAGGTCAGGAGAATCTCCCCTCGTCTGGTCCAACTGGGCTGACTTTGTGATCTTGTTCAGGCAGCGGAAGCGAACATGAGTCTCGGTAACGTGTCATATTCGCACAACAACGAGCAATACTTTCACCGAGCGGTCACATACCTGAGAACCGCGTCGCACATCCCAGGATTTCGTTTATCGCCATACTTGCAGAGGTAGTGATTCGATTCAGGATGGGGTACCTCGCTAACGCGGCGATAGTTACTTGGATGACTACGGCAGATTCGTCGACTGAGTTTGATTGCTTACGATTTCTCATTCTGTTTCATTGAGCAGGCCTCGTGGAGTCACTTTTCAAAGGCATCGAAGGGAAGGGGAGCTGGCTGGCTGGCGGTCCATCATCTGTGCCGGGCGGGTCCCGCACGTGAAAACAGGCTGTAGATACTCACGTCCAAGGACAACATTGTTCTGTCTTCTACCATGCCGTGCATCCGTCTTGTATTCGTGACACTGCAACACCGTGTCATCTTCCCGCGGAACCAACCAGAGTGCTGACCGTTGCCAAAAATACCATCCCCTGAGCTGTCCCTCTTTCAGCAGGATCCGGACGGAGAAAATTGGGGGGACGGCGAGGAATCGCGTATGAGCCAGCGACGAATAGCATGGCAAGTCCTGTCTCCCACATGAAACTGAGAACCGATTTGCCACCAACTAGGCGACACGTGGCCCTGCCACGAGCGGTATCAAAAGAACAGAAGACCGCTCGTGTCTTCTAGCTTGACCCGACTCGGATGACCTCCCGTTTCACAAGCAAATCAAAGGAGAGAAAGGTCCTGGACGACATGGGTGGTCCAAGAAACAGGCAACCATCCATCACGGCCACTAGAATACAAGCAGTTGCATGGTGGAATGATGCGTGGCTGATTGTGGCAACGCAATCTGTGAGTGATGCCTGAGCAGGGACAGGGTTGAAGTTGACCATGTGGCGGACGGACGGGACGGGACATCTGGACAGTTCAAGCCCTTCCGTTTAGCAGCCAGTAGTGAGGCATATGAGATCCGATGAGAAGCAACGTGTCAGGGCCAGGCGAGGTGCATGAAGACTTCGACTTTGTGCGTATGACGGTGGAAAGAAATGCCTCTTATCCAGGCCGACTCCGACCACCAACCTTTTCTGCCAAGCCAATATTACTGGAAAAAGTTAGCGCGTTAAAGCGCGTCGCGCCCGGAGTGCCGCTTTCTATTTCGCGTGGGGTGCGTGTGGTGTGTGTATGTGTGTAGATGTGTGTGCGTTGTGCGTCAAACAGCTCTGCTTCTTACCTCTGGCGATAGTATTCCACTGATCCTCTCACACCACTGAAAGCGAGCCTCTGAAGGATCCAGCAAGAGTAGGTGAACTTCCTCGGATTCAATCTGTCGTACTCACATTTGGTCAGTGTTAGAAGCACGGTTGGAGCAGGCGGCGATGCTGAAGAAGGTATGTGAGACATCTTCCTCCAGGGCTCCGCTGACGGTCCAAGGTCGTAGATGCGATCAAGGATCTCGTGCAAGACTGCAACTTTGACTGCAATGACTCGGGCCTCGCGCTGCAGGCCATGGACAACTCGCACGTGGCACTCGTGTCGATGATGCTCAAGGCCGAAATGTTCTCGCCGTATCGCTGCGACCGCAACATTGCCCTCGGTATCAATCTCACGTCGCTGACCAAGGTGCTCCGGGCCGCACAAAACGAAGACATCCTGACGTTGAAGGCGGAAGATGCGCCCGACGTGGTCAATCTGGTCTTTGAGAGCAGCGAGACCGATCGGCTGAGCGAGTACGACATCAAACTGATGGACATTGACCAAGAGCATTTGGGGATTCCCGATACAGAATACGCGGCTACAATCGAGATGCCAAGTGCCGAGTTTCAACGGATTTGTCGAGACTTGATTGCCATGTCCGAGTCTGGTGAGTGAGATCGTGTCAGGGCATTCACGCTGGCCTCGCTGCTGACCCGTCGACCCAGTCACCATCGAGGCGAACAAGGACGGCGTCCGATTTTCGTGTCAAGGTGACATTGGGAGCGGGAGCGTCACCGTCCGACAGCACAACAATCTGGACAAACCAGATCAAAATGTGACCATCAATTTGTCCGAGCCGGTCTCTCTGACCTTCTCGCTCAAGTATCTCGTCAACTTCTGCAAAGCCAGCGGCCTCTCTACACGCGTCAAACTGTGCCTCTCACAGGAAGTCCCCTTGCTAGTGGAGTACAGTCTCTCGGGCAGCAGCTATCTTCGCTTCTATCTGGCTCCCAAGGTAAGTCTCTATCCTGGTGTGAAATCTCGCTTTGAACATGCACTGATCCCACATCCCATCCACACAGATCGGCGATGAAGAATAGGCAGGATGAGATCTTCTTGGTGGGAAGAAATGAGTGGGGACGACCGGTGGTGCACGGGAAAGACAGAAATGAATGACAAAGTTCGGCAGGCGACATGACGAGCCTTGGCGTAGAGCAGCGAGGAATATGACCATTCAAGGAGTTGTTGAAGCAGCATCTTGTCGTCGACATGCGGGCGGTCAACCTGGCGCCGGGGTCGAGATCATTGTAGGGTACGTCGGTCGTGTGGCCAGAGAGTCTGATCAGTTTTTTTTTGCGCTAGATCCGCGCAAAGACCGGCGGCACTTTCCGCCGCGTTCCTTGCAGCATAACCCTCGCTCTGAATTGTGGCCGTGCTTGTTTTGAACCCGGTGCGTGTATTCCTGGCTGCGTCAGTTCTGCACATGGCCATGAGTTCGGAGGTGTCGATACCGGAGACGAAAGTGTTAGCCATTGCCAGCCATGTAGGCGACCGACTTTTCCCGCCTTTATCGCGTGCGACTGTGGCTGACTCATGATTGAAAGGTCGTGTATGGGTAGGTCGCAGAGCCTCAATGACGCTGCTCCCTGGCGCCGGGGAAGGAGTTGACACTGGAGGTTGTACCAGCTATGTGGGAAACAAAATGGCGACCTTTGTCATGCAGGCGCTTGGGTGTGATGTCGGTTCGATCAACACGGTCCATTTCAGTAAGTAGCTGATCTTGGAGCTGGAGAGGAGTCACTTGATCTCCGTTTTATTATTCTCCTCGTCGTCATTGCACATCTAATGGGGCCTTTACAAGGTAACCACACGGGCTATCGCCAGTTCAAAGGGAGAAGGACACCGGCGTCGGAAATCACCGAGATTTATACCGGCTTGACGCAGTCGTACCTGACCGACTTCGACATGCTGCTCTCCGGGTACGCGCCCTCGGCGGAAGTGGTGAACGCGGTCGGCATGATCGCGCGTGATCTGAGGTCTCGCTCGGCCACGAAGCCCGGTCACTTTTTCTGGATTCTGGATCCGGTCATGGGCGATCAGGGCCGGCTGTACGTGGCCGAGGACATCGTGCCGGCGTATGCGCAGCTCATCCGCGAGGCCGACTTGATCCTGCCCAACCAGTTCGAGGCCGAGTTGTTGAGCGGGGTGAAGATCCAGAATCTGACCGACGTGGCGAAGGCGGTGAGGGCGTTGCACAAGGCCTTTGGCGTGCCGCACGTCGTGGTGACCAGTGTGACCGTCGGGGCCGCCACCGAGGAGAAGGAGAAGGGGAAAGGGGAGGGGAACGCGGCCCAGAGAAGTGCGATCCTGACCGTGGTGGGAAGCAGCCAGCGGACCGACGGGAGCGCGAGGCTGTTCACGGTCGAGGTGCCACAGTTAGAGTGCTTTTTCAGCGGCACGGGCGATATGTTCGCCGGCTTGATGGTGGCCAGGTTGAGGGAGGCGTGTACGCACAAGGGGCTCCTGGATCGTGCCGCGTGGATGCCAGGGGACGAGGTGGAGGCCGTGGATTTGCCGTTGGCCACGGCGACGGTCAAGGTCTTGAGTAGCATGCAGATGGTACTGGAAAAAACGATCCAAGCGAGGGATGAAGAAATGAAAAACTTTGACCGCCGCGGCCCCAGGGGGGGTGGAGGGGAAGGAGAAGGGACCGAGAGCGAGAGTAAGAGGAGGTATCTGGCAGAGACAAAGGCAACAGAAGTGAGAGTCGTGAGGAATCAGAAGGACTTGGCCGAGCCCGAGGATCGATACAAGGCTCGAGCATGGGAGGATTTGTAGAGGTGAACAGCGACAACGGCAGCGACCGCCGCAGCGACCGCCGCAGCGACCCCCGCTGATCATGTCAAGTCCGTCGTTGCCATATCATTCTATACCCGAACCAATGCCGGCCACATTCTGTCTATGTGCTCCTGGCGACGGCTGCCGCAGGAGACAATCGGTGGTCTTTGTCGATCTCACAGGGGATGAAATCAATCATCCCGTGCTTCCAAACCCACCCGCGCCTCGGGCACTTTCTTCCAGACTCTCGACCTCCAGCACCGCCGGGGTGGATATTCTCTCCAAGACCAGCTGAGCGATGCGGTCGCCCTTCTTCACCTCATAGTCCACCTCGCCATGATTGAACAGCAGCACCTTCACTTCGCCACGGTAATCTGCGTCGATCACGCCCGCGCCGGTGTCGATAAAGTGCTTGGACGCCAGCCCGGACCGTGGGGCGACGCGGCCATATGTGCCTTCTGGCGTGGCGATGGCGAGATCTGTCGACACCAGCGCTTTGCCGTGCGACGGGATGGTGATGGGCGCAGCCGCGTACAGGTCATAGCCTGCGGACAAGGCCGAACCCCGTGTCGGTGTCGTGGCATGGGGAGACAGTTTTTTGATCAGGAGAGGTGGTTGAGACTCGGTCGAGGGCGCCATGTTCACCCGAGTGCCGTTGGGTTTGGGACGTTTCGCGAACGGCGAATTGGGCAATGACGGCGGTGCGTGGTCCTTTTTCCGTTCTGGCGACGGTGGCGGCGGCGTTGACGCTCTCTGCATACTGCAACCGCGTTGTATCTGGAGGTGGAAATGTCGTTTCTGTCTGCCAGGCGTGACGCGAAGTGCATTTGCGCACGCGTCAAGGCGCATTCCGATTGGCGCACCACTCCCTCCCACTGATTTCGAGTCTCAATTCCATGCCCACCGAGTGAGGGCTCATCACGTCGGCTATAACACACGCATGGCGTCGTTTCAGCCTGCTCTGATGGTGAGATGGATTGATATACCCTTTTCGCGGTCGTTGGCTGAGGGGTTCATCCCACGTGCCTAGTGGTCCGAATACCGAACACGGTCCCCATAATTACGTATTTCTCGGCAATTGGTCTCTTTTTCCATATAAGGCGCTCTCCCTCTTCAATTGCCCTGGTCTTGCTTGATAGTGAACAAGAGAGTCATTCGCTTTTGACGGGGGGCGCGAGGAGGGGAATCATCATGGGACAATGATTACCGTATTTGCTTCCCCGGGATTCAGCTCGGAGCGCGATATTCCGGGACTGGTCTAACCGAATTGCCTCGGCCAGTTGTTTCCGTTTGGGGCAGCACAGTCAGTTCAAGTTGAGGGATTGTGTCCGCCGTTCAGCTTCTGCCAGACAGCCAGCGACCACTCTATCGCCATCATGGCCGGGCCAGTACGCCAGCCCATCGACCTCGCGTCGCTTGAGCGGTATATCGACAAGAATGTCCCGGAAATCAGGACCCCGCTCGATCTCAAGCAGGTACCGTCTCTCTGTGTGCACACAATGGGACACCACTGACCAGGTCTCCAGTTTGGTTTCGGCCAGTCCAATCCGACATATCAACTGACAGGGGCTGACGGTACAAGATACGTCATGCGAAAGAAACCGCCCGGGAAGCTATTATCCAAGACCGCGCACCAGGTCGACCGCGAGTTTCGAATCATTCGTGCGCTCCAGAAGACCGACGTCCCCGTTCCCAAAGCGTATTGCCTCTGCGAAGATGACAGCGTCATCGGCACGGCTTTCTACATCATGGAGTTTTTGGACGGACGAATGGTGACCGAGCCGCATTTCCCCGGGATCAGCGCCGCGGACCGGACTGAGATGTAAGTCGCAGGACTCGGTGGCGGCCAGCTCTGACGCAGTGCAGGTGGCACGATGCCATTCGAGTTTTGGCCAAGTTCCACCGAGTGAACTACAACGAGGTGGGCCTGTCGACCTTTGGCCGGCACCACGGTTTCTACGATCGACAGCTCAAGACATTTGGTACATTGTCAAAAACACAAGCAGAAGTCGTCGACGTGGAGACAAAGGTGCCGGTGGGGGAAATACCGCATTTCAATGACGTGGTCGCCTTCTTCAAGGACAAGGCCCGGCAGCCCAAAGATCGGTCGACCCTGATCCACGGGGATTACAAGATTGACAATCTCGTCTTCCACAAGACCGAGCCGCGAGTCATTGGCGTCCTGGATTGGGAGATGGCGACCATCGGCCACCCACTCTCTGATTTCATCAATGTGACCGCACCTTGGTCGTGGAACGAGAAGATGAATTCGTCACCCGGAGGCTGGACGGGTATCAATCCGTTTGAGCCCGGAGTCACGCCCGGGCTCCCGAGCCTGGAACAGGTCGTCCAGTGGTATGCGGAGGAATCTGGGTACGACCCGACCACGGAACTGGCCTGGGGTAGTGCTTTTGGTGGATTCAGAAGTGCCATTATCATGCAGGGCATCGCCGCCAGGTATGCCCGTCGACAGGCCAGCGGCACGACAGCCATCAATTTCGCCGCAAAAATGCGACCTCATGGGGAATGGACGTACGCGCTGGTCCAGAAGCTGGAAGAAACGTCCACGGGGAAAGCAAAGCTGTAAACAGGTGAGAAGATAGACCGATGTCTGTGTGGGGTGGGGGTGTCGCAGATAATCGAAGCGGCCTGGTCAACAGTGCACCCTTCCACCGTGATTCTTATTGTCCTCGCTTGATCGATTTTCCTTCCACACACCACCGCCATAGAGGCCGAAGGCGCTTGGCAAAAGAAAGGGTGCTGCTCCCGTCAGCGACCCATCTGACACGGCCTGTGTCTCTTGGAAAGCCAGGTCCAAGGCAGGAGTCAGGTTTGCTGGTCCATGTCACGTTGCAGTGCTCGTTGACGGTAAAAATAGAGGCAACGGACCGGCCAGTCCCTGACTCCTCACAGTCGCACCATCCTCTCGAGGGCTGAGACGCAGCCGAGAATATGTTAGGCAGCAAAGCGTCAAACATGTTTCCACCATGTAGATCTGCAACCGGCACATCTCCTGCCGTTAACAGGGACCAGCCTCCAGGCAGCACGTGGCTGCTGGCAAGGACCGCCATCTGGATCACACAACACCGACGGTCGAAATATTGCAGCCGACCGTAAGTCCACACGAACTCTCGGACGTGATGAGATTATGAATTCGGACAGACCTCAGGCCTCAGCCCACCTTGAAGCTCCTGCAGCGGCGGTCACAACTCCATCAGAGCATGGATTGGTTAGTGGTTTGGCCCCCAGAGTCGAGTCGTCTTCAGGCCAGCGGCTCCGGCATTCGGGCTGATCTTGTCTCCCTCACAGCAGGGTACAACAGCCGTGGTCGGCCGGTCTCTGCAGAAGTGTCGACCGTCGAATATCGGGCCTCTGGCCGAAGCCAACCAGGACAGAGGGATGTTGGGGCACCACACGGTTGGCATCCTAACCCCACCTCAGCGTCTACTATGCGGACAGGCAAATCACAGCGCGCAATGCCGCTACTCAATCAGGCATGGGCTCTGCCACATGCTATGAAACCGCCGGTGCAGATCTTGGACGTTTCCGCCTAGCCTTGTTTTCTGGACCCTGCCCTGGGAGCTGACACATTGAGCAGAAGTGCCGGTGTCGACACCACCTTGGGAAATCCATTCGTACAGCCATCTGACAAAGGTGGCCTGGTGTTGCATCCACTCGACCCAAGAATTCATCCACCATCAGCCTGCTCACACAAGCCGAGCTCGAAATCAAGGTCACGGCCGTACGAAGAGGGGTGTCTGCAATGTAACATGACCTCTCCCCACCCTCAGAGGTCCTTTTGCAATGACCGTTGCGGGTCATTCTTACCACCGGCTCATCATAGAAGTTCGCTACGAGCAGGCTCCACACCAGTTATTGGAATTCTTTTTGGTCCACACACCGGTTTCCTCGCTTGCGATCCACGCACCAGGTATTCATCCCCATGTCTGTGATTTCGGCTTTCTGGTGATCACACAACACTCTCCATCGGTGAGGACGATGCTAGGCACCAGCGTGCTGACCGGCTCAGTCCAAGTCTCCACACGGCGCTGTCTGCATTTCTGTTTTCATGGTCAGCTTGATTCATGTGCAACCTCGCGATGCAAGTCCAGGCCCACTCCCCATTATTGACAGGCGACTGCTGATCAGTCCTGCATCTTTGCTGTCCAGGATGAGGCCATTCTTCACCGCGGCTGAGGTGCTGCGCCTTACGACGTAGCTGTGGATCAACGGCAGTCGGCTGCCCTCAGAACTCCGCTATTGGATCTCCGCCCTGGCCGCTACATCCACACTAAGCCGAGGAGGTCAGTGTCCTGCTTAGCAAAGCTCCTTGCCTTGTTTTCCACCCTCTCTGTACATGTCCCGTGGTGGGACATTCCTGCCCCCAAACCCATCTGTCCAGCTGCAACGGCGGCATGCTACGATGGAGGTGAGCATACCCTCGCGAATCCTCCTGATTGGCCAGGGCGTTGACAATGTGCTGCCATCCTCCGCAGGGGAGGGCGTATAGCTGGTGACAAATTGGATGGCTGATACCCGGCCATAGTCCGCCGGGCGGGGGAGAGAATTGGCCTCGACTAGGGAAAAGGAAGATGCGAGGGTCGAAGGATGCTGGACCTTGGCTTCTGTGGCTTGTGCCTTGCAGAAAGACAGAAAACGGGTCCGAAAATAGCGGGAGAAGATCACGTGGAAAAAGTGGCAACTTCCGGAACACCCCCCTGGCAGTAGCCCCCGCCTCGGCTGGTTTGATGAGCCTGGCATCTTTCGACTGATCCGACAGCAAAGGGAGAAACTTGAGGCCTCAGACGAGGGCCGATTGTATCACCAGCCGCCACGTTGCGACTTGGCCTGCATCCCCTTACTCTGTATGATGGGGAAGAGAAATGAGCTCAGAGGAAGGCCGGGGGATTGCAAAGGGGAAGGGGTAAGTAGATTCCAGGAGTAGTACAGCTCGTATTGTATTGTACAGGGTCTAGCCCCATCATGAGTTTTGCGCACCGCTGTTGCGCAGGCCACGTCGTTCAGTTTGATCCGTTGGACTCCTGCCCTGAGTACGCAGTAAATAGGAGTAGTGGCAGGATGGGCCACTCAAAAAAAACTCTGGAACCGATTTGCTCGCTTGAAATGTCCCTTTCTCCGCATAGATGACTGGTTGGGCCGTGCTTGAATCTTCTAGTAGATACAAACTGGGGGAGAAGATTTGCGGATACACATAGCATCCGTCACATGTGGTCTTGAAGAGGAAAGTAACAGGAGAAGAAAACGGGTTTCCCATAGTTCTAATCAAAAGTGTCAACACCCTGCGTCCCTTGGTTTTTTTGCTTTCCACCCCAACAAATACACACAACCAATATCAACGCTGGTTGGAGGAGTGTTTCGATCGTAGTATGATGGTCATGGAGCCACGATCAGACGGGAGAAGTGCCCATACGTGTCGTTTTAGTAGTCGCGGTCGTGGGCTCGCATGACCAACAAACCAGACGGCCAACCGAGCAGTGCACGGGATCCAGCCAAACGACTGTGTCCTCAGGCAAGAAAAGTTCCGATCGTCAATGTCGTCAAAGATGTCCAGCAAGAAAAGCGTCTGGTCACGGGGGCCTCAGTCCAGACCGAAGGCAAATCGCTTCCCGGTTGGCCTGGATTCGTGCCCTGGTCCCAGTCACAGCGGCAGTCATCGGGCAATAATAGGAGGAGTATTCCTTGTTTCGTCGGTCATGCTCACGACGCGGTACTGTGATAGTGCGACGGTTGATGCTGCTGTTGCTGGCCCTTGTTGTGGATTCGTCGCACATGGTCCTTCATGTTGTCCATGCGGCTAAAGATTCGGCCGCATTCCTCGCCTTCGGGACCGCGCCATTCACAACGGATGCCCGGGTTGTGCTTCGCCTCGTGGCGGGCACGGTCTTTCTTGCTGCTGAAGCCGCCCGAGAGCTGGCCATCGGAGCCGGCTTTGGCCGCCGCGATCGCCTCGGATTGGGGACAACCTTCGACGCGACAGAAAAGGTGCTTGGAGTGCCGGTTGTAGTGCTTACGAAGATCACAGCCGCGGGTAAAGGTTGCGCGAGACGTGCAGCCCGGGTACGCACAACGCCAACACTGGGGCTGCCGCTGGCCGTTGGATGAGCAGCGAGACGGAATGGGGTCCGAGACTGGGATGCCATAGGCCTGGAGAGAGCTGGTCGAAGAGGTCGAGCTTGAGCGGATGATGCTGGTGCGGACATTCAGGGTGGATGAGCCGGCAGAGTTGCTGCTGTTCGGACGGTACAGAGACGGGTTCGGCGAGCACGATCGGGACGTGGACGAGATGCTGCTGCGCTGGCTGTGGTTACTGTACTGGGAAATTTGAGAAAAGGACGGCGAGGCCGTCAGGTGGTGAGGCGCCGAGGGCATGGGGGGTGGCGAGTTAAAGTCAAAGGGGACCGGTTGGAGGTCCTGTGGCGTCGGCGGAATGATGTTCGCCATGGACGGGTGAGTGGAAGGATCGAAGGGTGGAAACGCTGGGGTAGAGGACGAGTCGTGCAACAGATGGGCCGAAGTGTTTTCCGAGTATGTGGGAAAGGACAACCAGCCGGACTGATCGTACATTTGATATGGCGCTGAGGTGGTGTATTGAGCCATTGGGTCTGTGTCGGGGATGGACGCCACAGAGAAGAAAGATGGACTTAAGCTGTTGTCTTCAAAAAATACCGGATGCGACTCGTGCTGGCGATCGTCCGACAACGACATTCCCCGCCTGATGTATATAGATTCTGAAGACACCGATGGCGCGTGAGCACGGTGCGAAGGAGTGGGCGAAGGATAGCACAGTCCGGACAGGGGAGGCGAGCGACAAGTCAGCAGCGTCGCCGTCGTAGTCTTGTCGAATTCGTCGAACTCGCTCGGCGGGGGTGTGACGGAGAACATGGCTTCCTGGCCGGCAGCAACCATGACCGATTATTTTGGGCCCGCTCTGGTGGTGGTGGTGGTGATGGTCGAGACCGATTCTATCTTTGATCCTGTCGGCGCGGGCATAGACGCTTTCCGTCGAGGGGTGAAGATGAGCATAGAAACAGCAAAGGGGGCGAAGTAGGCATATGAATAGTAGACCGCGCAGCAGCGAGCACGCAAAGCTAAGCTGTGCCTGCGACAACAATCATGGCCTTAGGGCGACGCTGTAGGGCTGTTCCACCCTGGTCCTTGCTGACAATATCAGAGACGCAGATCGCGGCAAGAGGCGGTCGTGCCCCGGTGATTTGCGGCACGTTCGCACCAAGGTGTCGAATTATAGGAACATCAGGTGGAGACCGACTGACTCAATCCTGTCCTCCTTCTTCCTCGTAGGGCAGGCCGGGGCCGAAATGACGACGACGAACGAAGGCAGCAGTGCCACTGCAGTAGTGCTGCCGTTTGAACTGCACCTGGAACCAGGACCTGCTCGCTGTACGTCCGCCCCGGTGAGTGAGTGGTCAGTGGTCAATCGTGCCATGGTAGGCACGCGCTGGCTCCGCGCTGGACTGGTATACCGTGTTGATCTGGTCTGTTCTTCGTTTACTAGCGCAGGATTTGCGCTTGGGACCACCATGCGGGCCAAAGTGTATTAGGGGGTGGGGGGCCGACTAGAGTCGCGGGTAAGGCATGGTGCCGACTGAAGACGGCTCCCTGCAACCAGAGCCCATGCAGTTGGCCGGTCCCCATTGCCCCATTCTTTCGTCGTCGTCCCCTTGTCTCCGTGTGCCGACCTCGCAATAGATATTGCGAGCGGGCTAATCAGCTCCTGACACACGATCGCGCCTCGTCATCTCGCACACAGGATCGGGCCACGTTCAAACCGTCCACGCGGTACGGCCAATGGCAAGACTGATCTCCCAAGTCCGTGTTCGTCGATGCCGTGTATTGGAACGCTCTGAACGCCTCGAGCCTGGGCAATCAAATCTCGCGCCGCTAGGCCTCAGATCATGTGCTTGAAAGTCATGACCGACGTCTTTCTGCCAAAAAAACCATCTCTTCTCGTCTTGGTCACTCAACTCGGCTCTCGGCGTTTAGGGTCCGGACTGTGTTTAGCCACGTGATCATAACCCCAAAGTCCGAAAGCTCTGCACCTTCTAGGTTACGCCAGTGGCTGTGGCTGCCCAGACGTCGCACGAGAGACGGAAAGTTCCATTGTGTTGCCGGAATGCTCTCCCTCCTTGACAAATTCAGCAAAGAGCGGCCGCTCCGAAATACAACCTCGTCAATGATGCCAGAAGGGGCTGGTGTTACCAGAAACAGCATCGGCTCGCGATTTGCCATCATTTTTAGCAATCCAGTTCAAGACGGCGTCAGGACTAGAGATGAGCACGACCCTTTGAGTGGCTGTGCCGAGATTGCCGCCTAGAGACTTTAGAGTTTTGCTTCCCACTTTTTCAGTCTCGGCATTGGCTGGCGCCTGTCCTCCATCGTTTTACCGGATCGATGCCGTCGGCGAACAAGGCTGCCGTTTCCTCAAGAGGATTCCTTTCCATCGACGACGCTTGTTGACCACCATCATCGTTCTGGTCTGCGGTATAACATGCTGTATCATAGCGTACAGACATCTCTCTTTGGCGGGATAGGATCCCAATATCTCACGACACATGCTGTACAATGCTGGCGGATTCACCATTGGCTGTCGTCAAAGGGAGAAAGTTCTCGGGAGAACTTCAGTGGCCTAGTTCCGTGGATGGATGGGTCCCTTGCGGTCAGTCTGGGGGGAGGCCTTTTGCGAAGTAGCTGTGCCTTGCTCGAATTGGATCGATCCTGCAGTGGAAATAGAATTATTGGCAGCACATTTGTGTTTATTTCGAGGGCTGACTCTCTGCCGATCACAAGCAAGGGTGCCAGACATGATCTTACCGCTCTTCTCCGACCGCCACTACAGGCTTAGGTGAATGGTGCTGATGAACCAAACTTGACGTCAATGTCCATCGGACTCACCAGAATACTATCCTCTTGGGAACACGAGCACCAAGGCCACCCGCTCGCTTTGTCTGACACTCTTCCATCGCTACCGGTGCTCTTAGACCAATCAATCAACCAACTCATATGGCCTTGTTCATCACCTTTTCACAACCCATGGCAACGCGGGTTTGGCGCCAGCATCAGCGGCCATAATTGCCAGCGGCAAGAGGGCATGAAAGAGGTAGACATCCAGACTTGGTGTGATGCCGCAGAGCCCAAACACACTGGGAGTTGGCAGGACGAGTTCGGGACAGATCCACCAGTCTTGTTGGAGTTTCATTCCACATTTGGTGGAGAGTGTGGAGATGATTGGAAGCGGAATAACATGTCAGCGGCGGAGGATATAGAGCATCATTCTTCAGACCGACCTGATCATCCAGGTCAAGATTGAACAGGATCTAACTATATTTGCCCTAGCTAAAACAGTCTTGGCGTCGTGCTCGCCTATCCGGAATTAGATCCTACCGACCAGAGACCAACTTTTGAGTCGTCAATGTTGGTGTTGGGCTCCTCCCTCTTTCTCTCCAATCTGCGTTGCTCATCCTATCAACTGGAAAACCGTTGACATTCCTACTTGATCTCCTTTGGACACGGTTTATCAACAACACCCTGGCGCAAATCTTCACTATCGGAGGAAAAGACTGGCGCGTCTTTTTTCATCATGTCGACCGTCCAAGAAATGCACGGTGCCGCTGTTGAGACTGAAGATCGACCTCTGATCGAGAAGCTGGCCAAGTTGCAAGATATGTACAACCAAGTAAGTGATGCGCTCGAGAATGACGAGGCTGTCATGTCATTCAAACAGCAAATATTGACTGTGCCTCAGATCTGTCAGTTACGGACTTTACTACCGGAAAGACTAATCAATCCGGCACGCATTGCTCTGGAAAATCCCGGAGGGTGTCCGCCGGAAAAGCTCGCGTCATACCTCCAGACAACTGCCCGGCAGGGCAGTCGTGAGGTCCAAAAATTCACCCAAGATTGGCACAGTGATGAAATGCGTGAGTTGTGGCAAACAGTCAACGGTGTTGATCTGCCTCAAGGCGGAGACGCCTGGACCGTGGACTACCTGCACCTGATCAAGAGCCTTCAGGACGGCGAACAACGGCAAAACGCTCTGGATCTCAAGGAGAAACAGTATCGAGCTGCGGTCGACGAAAATGCCGCAGAGGTCGCTAGGAACTTCAAGGAGAAGCATCCCGAGCTCAAGCTACACATCTCAGACGAGACGAAAGGCCTTTCAATCGAGTTGGAAGTGGCCGGCATGCACTTGTGTGTTGCTCATGACACATCGTCGTCCGTGTCAAGCTATCATGTGTCGGGAAAGCCTGATATGCCGGAGTCCAGCTTGCTGAAAGACGTCCTTCAAACCGTTGGCAACAGAGAATCGAAAGCAAGCCTGACGGAACTTCTCGTAAGGAGGCGCCTTCGAAGTTGGTCGCTTGACTGATATGTGACAGGAAATCCTCGCATCCTACCACGATGTCAAATCTCGGCCGTGCAGTAAATGCAATCGGATTTTTAACGACAACCTGCAATTTCCCGTGGTCAGAAAATTGAAAGACCAACCCGAAGGAGAGGGAGGAAAGACGTATTTGGCATTCCATCAAGATTGCACCTGAACCTCTCGAACAACGGGCGTTGCCGCATTGCCATCTCGGCCTGTTTATATCACCGTCGAACCGCTTCAATCGCCGTTCAGTTGCAGCACGTACAGCGTCCATACCGTCCAGTTGCAGCACGTACAGCGTCCATACCGTCCAGTTGCAGCACGTACAGCGTCCATACCATCCAGTTGCAGCACGTACAGCGTGCATACCATCCAGTTGCAGCACGTACAGCGTCCACACCGTCCAGTTGCAGCACGTACAGCGTCCATCACCGTCACCATGTGTCAGGATGTGTCATCCACCTTGGTAAGGGAAATCGTCCAATGCCTTATTGCATGGTTGTGGCGCTGTATTTCGGCATACTTGAAGAACACTTCCGCTCACTGCTAACCCTTTTGACGACGAGAAAAGACGAAGAGCGAAGAGCGAGCAGGTGGCGATGGCAGTTGTCTACATACCAAAGGTTGATGTACCAATACCTTTGGCTGACAGCTACTAGACGAAGACGGACATCATTCCTTGTCTATCCGAGTCAAGCTCCAGTGTTACTCCACAGACAGCAATCAGCGGCAGCTGTGTCTTTCTGCACTGCACGTCAATCATCACCAGCTGTCTGTGGGAAGCTCTGGAATGTTACTCGCTCATCCGAGTGCCTACTTGTCTGATTCTCCCTGCCTAGCTATGAAGAATCACATCAGCACATTGGAAGAGGACATGTGAGGACGAAGCGGACAACACAGACGCATCAGGAAATGATCATCACCGCACCACCAGCACAGAATCCAGCGATGCCAAATACCAGATCCGCGCCGCCAGGAGATCCCCCAACGAGGAAGAGAGGATGTTCAAGGGATGGTGAAGATCCTGTCTATCGAGCTAACGCGATGGACCTGATATGCGAGGCAATGCATCGCAGAAAAGAACCAATCTCTCTCAAAGGGCGCATCCTCATCACACGGCCAGCGGCAACAGAGGGGCAAGCTTTAGATGGGAGCACCAGAGCTGTATACACAGCTATGTTCACGACGCTGGGACAGAGATGATCAATTGCTGGTCGATCTGTTGAGCATCACTAATGGCGCGTGCTTATGATGTATTAATACCAATTGCATGACCTGGCTTGGATGATGTTGGCACTCAAAATAGTGGCTGCGGTCACCGAGACAAGCGAAACCGAACGCGGTTAGGCTGTGCCAAATTGGGCACGTCTTGCAGTTGTTTGTGGGCCGTGCCCCCCGGCGACCAGAGACACAGAGGCAAGAGACCAGCGCCCATTATTGTGAGACATTCAACGCTCTTTTGCACCCCTCTTTGCACACACCGCTGGTGATATCGGGCTTTGCTCAATCCTTTCATCACTATATCGTTCGCTTCATATTCTCACTCGCTCTGTAATCTCCATCTCCATCTTGTTTCCTGTCGACGAGGTCGTGTTGGAACAGCCCCTACGCCTCGCAAGCCGATCCCACGACTCCGGCAGCCACACACCCAACGCAAAGGATTCTCAAGACCACGCGTCAACATGAAGGGCTTCGGCCTCTTCTCCATCCTCTCCGCCGTCCTCCTCCTCTTCACAACCTTCACTTCGGCGTGGCCGTGGCCAGAATCTTTTGTCGAAAGAGTGGATGGGTTGCTGCTTCGGCGTCAGGAGAAATCTGCCTCGACCAACTCGGCCACGAGCACGTTGACTGGTGCATCGTCAACGGCAGCAAGTTCGACCGCCACCGCTTCAGCTTCGGCATCTGGATCAGCTTCAGTCTCGGGGAGCAGCGCCTCTTCTGGGACCGTCAAATCTGGGAAATCCAGCTCGACATCGACCCATGCGACAAAGACCACGCCCATCGATCCCCGTTTGCCTCCGGGCGGTGTGCAAATGATCACGCCGGCTCCAATCGATGGAGCACAATACTACAAGATCGGAGATTATGTGACATTCCAATGGAACTACACCTCCCTTTCAATCACTCCTTCACACATCGACGTCCTGGCTTCGTGCGCCCTCAATTCGGCGACATACACGATTGCAGCCAACATGACCGTGGATCCCACCGGGGCCGTGACATGGGATACGGGCGAGATGGATCAAACAGCAACGAACCCCTTTCCTGTTGCCAGTTACACCTTGATAATACACGATTCACAACAGGACGTGACCGATGTTCCCTCCGCCGGTTATCTGGGCGCATACGAGCAGGTGAGTGTGCCATACTCGTCCGAGAATATTCCCGCAGCGCTGACGACGCCACAGTATGTCTTTGGGATGTATACAGGGTAAGCGGCACGAGCTCAGAGAAAGAAGAATGAAATACTCACATCCACCCAGTCAGCCTTATACGCCACTCAATGAGTTCCGATGCGCAACGTGCAGTGGTGCCCTCTCGATTCATGAGAGACAGGCGCTAGGTGTCCTCATGGTCACCGGAGTCGTGACATTTTTGTCGTTTACCTGGTTTGCGAATGGATTTGGCGTATTCTCATAATGTCAACGAGATGCTGTATACGGACTTTGACATATTAACATATCCACTCGGATGACACGCTCATGGCCCGTCTCAGCCCAGCATAGCGGCGTGGTATACTTTCAGTTTTACGGATTGGATACCGCGATTTTGGGATATCAACGGCGAGGCACTTGCGAGGAAGGGTAACGGCGTCTGGGAACAAAATGGAATGCAGCACAACAGCACCACAGCCTTGACTTAATCGACAGCATTCACGGCTTCAATCAAAGAACTGAGATACGGCTTGCCCGCACCGTCTCTGATTTATTTGCCATTGACACAGACCTGGGGGTGCCTCGCCTTTGAAAGCTATCTAGCAGGTAAATGTGGACGACCCGGAAACAGAATGGCAACTTACGAATCAATCAGATTCGAAGAAACTTGGATGTAACATTTCTGTGTCATACGTCCACATATTCTCCTCACGGCTCGCTGCCCATGATTTGCGATTCCCTGGTATTGACATGCAAGAGGACCACTTCCAAATATCGGTCAAGAAGTCTGCCCCCTCCTGCAGAACCGAGGATGCTGTTGTTTCGATTTGAAATATCGAACAGCGGGATCTTTTCTCATCTATTACTTGAATGGATGGCCTTGGAATGCTGCCACCTGTCACTTCACATACAGCTGTATCCTCCCTTATTTGCGTCTCCTGTTTGGACAGATAGGAAACAGAAATGGTCAGTGGCGCGGACCCGTCGGTGGAAATAGAATTGTCACACGCTTTCCTTCGTCAAGCACTTTACCTGCCTTCTCCCGTTGATCTTAGGTTTGCGTTGGCAAACAATTTCATTCTCACCCTCGACTAGGAAAGCGAGGGATATGATGGTCTAAAGACCGCCTCCAGGTTTGTACGGCACCGAGGAGGCCACTCACACTCAACTTAATGCTTCACGCTCTCACAGTCCGCATCAGCAAGTCAAAGCCCTCTGTCAAGACTGAGCCAGATCACGCAATCACGGTCAGGATATTTCTATCTTGCCAACAACCGACCTGACCGACCAGCCAATCTCGACATGCCTGCTTCTCCAGGCTGGTACTCAGGCTCAGGCTCGATTCCATCAGCAGAGATCCAGACACAGATCCAGAAGCCAGTTGGTCGGGCCGCCGAGCACGATAGCTTCGTCTGTCGCCTGGTGCGTAACGGCGAGGCCGACCAGCATTTTGATCCTCTTTGAGACGGAGTTTCCCCTGGTCAAGGTGTCGAGGTGTGGAGACGAAGGTGGAGGAGTATTGTGGCATTATTAGAAGTGTCGGCAAGGAGGGCTATGAGGAGTTGAGCTGAGATGAGCTAAAGATAAACCTGGACTCTATATCTATGCTGTGGCAGTGCCATGCAGTATGCAGGACTCCCTCCTTCTCCTACTACTGATATATCTTCATTCATACCCCTTCCGACCATGTGCAATAGCCCAAACTCCTCGCTCAAGTAGACATAGGAGATTTTGACATAATATAAGCCACACTTATGTGCAGCTCAACAGAGTATTCTATGTAAACGCCAATGCAGATGGCTCTGGCAAAATCCGCTTCTCCAACACGGAACCAGCACTCAGGCTTTATGGAGGGGTCCGAGGGAGAGGGAGCTGGACATTTCATTTGCCCATCAAAAGTTGATCCAGACCTCCATCTTTCCCATATCGTTTCTCTCCTTCCGGGCCATGTTCCTGACACCCTGCAAGAGCATGTCCAGATCATCCTGGTCACCCATGGTGATCATGTCGCCCTCGTCCTGCATTTTTATCTTCAGCTGTTCCTTGATCCCAAACTTTTCACGGATCCTGCTTTCAAATTCGCCGAAATCAATGTCCGGGCCAATCATGATGTACCTCGTGTCGTCGTTGGCGTGCACCTTCACCCGGATCTTGCGCACATCCGTCCTCCTGCTATTCTGCGCCGACCGCGACTGTGACCGCTGTGGTGGCGAGCGCACCGGTTGGTAGGCATTCATCTCCTCTGCTGTAATCTCAGAGTCGTCAAAGTACTCTCCTTCTTCTCCTTCCTCTTCTTCCTCGATGTAGTTATTCCGCCGCTCTCGCCCTCGTTGATTCCGCCTCGGAGTCGCGTACATGCGATAGACATCGTCAACCGTATCCTCGACATCGACATATTGCTGCCCTGTCGTCTCACGGTACAGTGGCGCCGGCGCCCTCTGGGAAGCTGAACGTTGCAGGAATTGGCGTCGCGATGCTGGCCCTCGAGGCTCTGACGCTGTTCTCTGCGTGCCAAGCCTCGGTCTCTCCAGAACAGGGGGGTCCATCAATTGGCGCTTGTCCATCAAAGGGGGGTCCATCAGAGGCCGGCCCGGCAACGTCTCCGGCCAGGAATTCTCTCGAGGCGCCCGAGGTGGCACTCGTCCCAAAGCCGGTGGTTGACTTCCGTTTACGTCAAACGTGGCCGATCGTCCCAGCGTGCCCGGTCGTGGGAGGTCAAAATCCTGTTTGGGAGGATTCGGATTTCGGCCGGCTGGGTTGCGCATTGATGTCGTCCGCATGGGCAAAGAGGAAGGGCCAGATCCACCCATGACCTTGGGCTTGTCGGTCTCCGGCGGGGGGGTGGGAGGAAACAGGTTCCGGGCCATGACAGGAGGCGCACTCTGCTCCCTGGCCCCCCTCCGCGAGAGATTCCGCTGGACGAGATTGGTGGCCGCAAAACTGATATTTTCGGGAGGCCGGTCATCCTTTGCTTCTATCTCCATCGCTTGCGCCTGTTTTCTTTCCGCGCCCTGAAAGCCGGTCGAGGTGTTTTCAGTATTGGACGTTGCGATGAGGCGAGCCTTTCCGAGGTAGTCTTTTGCTTTCAGATTCTTGACTTTGGCCTCATTGGGTCGATAGATGCACCCCACCGGACTGTGAGAGAAGATCTCGTTAGCTGTCGAACGGACAAGCCATGATTGGTGCGACGACCCGGGACTCAACGATCCTGGTTGCGTCATACCATGGAACGACTTACATGCTGAACACCGTATAGCCCTGGGAAATGAATATTAGCGGTGACCGGCACAGGGTGGAGCTGTACTCACCACCGCCTTCTCCCTGATGGCCTCATCTATCACGTCGTGATCCGCCGTCATTTTCTCTTTTTGTGCAAAGCCAAAGTCCTGCATGCCCAGCTTCTCTTGCTGCAGATAGACGTAGCATAGTCCACGGTTGAAGAGCACCTCGCACGAGTACAGTCTGAATTTCAAGCCCAACTGCTCGTAGTCGATGTAGGTGTTCCCCCGTAGGTACAGAAGGGTGTCGTTGAAGTTGGCGAGCGCCTCCTCGAAGTCTCCGACCAGAAAGTTGGACACGCCTTGCTGGAAGTAGGCCACGGCCAGGTACTGGTCGAGCTTGATGGCGCGTTGGTAGCATTCCACCTATTCGAATCAGCCGGTGCACTCTGATGCTGGCCATGCCGAACCCACCGCTCTGTCATGTTCGCCAATGGTTGCGTGGATGACGCCGCAGTTGAACAATATTTTCGACGTGTCTGCAATGCTGTCGAACACGCGCAGAGCCTCCTCAAATTCCTGATTATCGTAGTGACCGAGTGCCTGCACCCAGGTTTCTATCTCCTGCTCGATGTTAGTGGGTGCGCCTCCAGATGTCCACACTCACCGACCTGCTTGAGTGACATGGTCGTGCGCCGCCGCGACCGACAAAAGGACAAGAGGCTGCCCAACTATACAAAAGGAAATGAAAGACTTGGAGGAAGAGATCTGCGACGTCGGAACTGTTTCTAACGTTGTGCGGCGAGGATGGGTGCAGTCCGGTTGGAGTTGGCTTGCGAGGGCCGACCCTGCCGCAGAGTCCTTGATATCCAGGGATTAAGCGCCGCGGTATTGCAAGACGCTCGGCGCCAATGCAAGACGGGGGTCAGGGCCAACTTGACAGTAGGGTCACAATTGGCTGTTACCCGCGCTAGATGTGTCCAAGGATGGGCAAGGAATGTACCAAGCGGTCAACAGCGTCCAGATCACGGACAAAAGAGACATGAGGAGAGCAATTGTCACATTTTTGAGCCAGTGCCCGTAAGGGATCGAGAGAGCCGGTGGGTGCTAGTGGGTATTGGGGGGGTCGTGTGAAGTGGCAAGTGGAGTATCTCGATAGCCTCCTCCAGGAGAGACCAGATGGCTGTAGCCGAGGGACTCTACCTGTAATGAGCCTAGCCGGCCCCCTCCTTCGGTGCTCTTCAGTACCTCTGGTGTCCTAGAACCCCCTGGTCACGAGTCCGGGTTCCAATCTGTGAGTGGCCTACCGGTATGGCTCCTGTGGCCATCCTGGTTCCTGGGCGCGTTTCCTAGCCAACCTCGTCGTTAGAAAATGTGATCCAAGACTTGTCCTCGGGCACAAGTGAGGTCTTCCATCGAGTGGTGTGAGTTTATCACCTGAGAAGATTGTTCAGACATGTGCTCGGGCAGCGCCGAACGTTTTCTGGCCTCACGCGGTGGAGACGTTTCAATTATCAGGCTCAGCTGCGTTTCAGAATCACATCTGACAAGCCAATTGCATGACTGCTTCAGCCGTCCTCAGCGCTGCAGGGGCGTGCATCATCGGCCGGATCCCAACATTGGAAGCTGACCGAACAAGACGACAGCTTTTACCAGGCTCGTCCGTTCCGCGTGGTCTGGAGCACATCCGTCTCCACCAGGTAGAGGGACGACATGATGGATGGGAGCGACTCCTCACGATCCTGGCCGGCCGTGTCTCGAGATTCTCACTCAATTTGTTTAGCAGCATCCTTTGGCATTTTCACGTACATACAGGACAGGTTGCTCCCTGTCCCAACGGATGTTCTGCTGGTTCTCAGCAACTCCCTTGAACGACAACCTGTGTGACAACGGCCGTGGTGCCAGTGGACACGGAGTGTCCTCTACTCTCATAACATGCCTTTTTCAGTCTGTTCCTGGCGCTCCTCCCACAACGTCTTACCGCTGCATGAGCACTAATCGCGCGGTTCATCAGTTCATGTCTTCCACACACGTCACGGGGAATGGATGTCCAATATAGAACCCTTTGGAGACCACCCTCTTGCCAGTTTGGCTCCCCAACGCTGAGCTCACGTCTCGGTGCCGATAACCAGGTCAGATGGATGAAATGGACACTCACCACAGTTTTGAATGAATCCCAGCTGCCCGCTGATCGAGCAATGACGCCCACCAGGGTGTCCGGGTCATCTTGCTCAAAGGGCTGTTCCCGTTGACGGGTCACGACCATACTGCGACCAATGATTTCCCATATACGGACAGGCCGATCGAGGAAGGCACTTCCCCTGCCGTCATCACCCACCTGGATTGTTCCAAAGACGCCACGAGGTGGATTGGGAGCAAGTTGAGTCTTGACGGCCTCCCATATTCCGCCGGTGGACCGAGCCCCTTTTGATATGTCTCCTGTCTCTCTGACCGTGGCGTGATACGTGCCTGGGGACGCACCACGTAAAGTGAGGTCCACAAGAGTAGTATTGTCAGAGACCTGTACCATGCGCGCCAGTCCACGGACAGGATCTGTTATCCCGGGCGCATGCGTCTCCAGAATGCAGACTCCGGCACTGTTGGCCTGGCCACTTCCTCGAAGAATCGCGTCACGACCAATCGATTGGATGGCCGAGACAATGGACGAGGGAGCCGTGGTGCCTTCAATGTATATGAGCTGGTCTGTGAGATGGGCCTCGACCTTGGTAATGCCTAGAGGTGACGTGAGCACCAAGACAGTGGAGTGGCAGTTGAGCAGGATATCTCTTTACCATCCAATTTCTGTACCGCGTCTGAAACGGTCTTGACACAGCCGTCGCAGTGTAGAGGGACCGCAAACGTCGTCTGTGAAACAAGTCAGACCGTGCCACGGACCCGGTCGGCTGGTTGCGCACCTGAAAAGGCTGAATACCGAGGCTGCCCATGGTCGATTATGGTGTGGACAAATGCCAGTGGTCGATATCTGTAGCACCGGGATCGTCACGAAGCTGTGCAGTCGATGGCAGCAGCAGAGAGGTCCTGGGAATCATGGCCGCGGCTTAGAAATGAGATCGGCGCTCACGTCATAGCAGTAGGCGGCCCGGCATCGCAGCATGGTCTCCAGCATGGCGCCCAGCATTGTGATCGGCGTCCATGCATGCGGCTCTCTCCATCTATCCATGGGACTGGAGCTATGCGGTTCGCAGACTAGGCCCGAGTCTCTCGCCTTTTGACTCTTCCTCACGACTGTGTTGCCCCGACATTGGCCGACCATGGCATCAACAGCGAGGTCTCGGTGGGCGGACGATGATGAGGAGACGGCTGAAATCATGGCACACAGGAAAAGAGAAAAGGAGGAGAGGAAGAGGTTAAAGGACGAAAAGGTTCGCAAAGCAGCCGCACCGTCAACCACCCAACCGAGGCTCGCCAAAGAGCAAGCTGCGGCGTCTGTGTCTGCCGATATCGAAAGACCCCCAAAACGCCAACGAACGTCTGTCCAGGAGGGCGCGTCCCAACGGGACCAAAGTGCCACATTGCTGCTGCAATTTCCCATGCGGAGATTTGGTCCCTGCGGGCACGTGAAGCGTTATGCTCACCTGAACAGCATCGAAGAAGGCTCTTATGGGGTCGTTTCGCGCGCTCGCGACACAGACACGGGTGAAATCGTGGCGCTGAAGAGACTGAAAATGGGACACACCAACGACGGTTTCCCGGTCACGGGTCTCCGCGAAATTCAAACACTGATGGCGTGTCAGCACCCAAATGTGGTCGATCTGCGCGAGGTGGTGATCGGTGACTCTCTCCAAGAGTAAGTCTGCCCTCGGTCTTGGTCTCTGAAAAGCGCCGATACCAGACGTTGTTAACCATTCATTGTGTGCCTCCATCATAGCTGCTATCTGGTCATGGAATTCCTGGAGCACGATCTGAAGACTCTGCTGGACGACATGGAGGAACCATTCTTACCGTCCGAGGTCAAGACGTTGATGGTCCAGATCATCTCGGCCACAGACTATCTCCACTCGAACTGGATCATGCACCGTGATCTCAAAACCTCCAACCTTCTCCTCAACAATCGCGGAGAGATCAAAGTGGCAGACTTTGGCATGGCCCGATACACGGGCAACCCACCCCCGAGACTGACTCAGCTGGTCGTCACGCTCTGGTATCGAGCGCCGGAATTGCTATTGGGAACAGAGGAGTACGGATTTGAGATCGATGTCTGGAGCCTGGGCTGCATTTTCGCCGAACTTTTGACCAAGGAGCCTCTGCTGCAGGGTAAGAACGAAGTCGACCAGCTCACCAAGATTTTCGCTCTGTTGGGAACGCCGACGAGCGAGTCATGGCCTGGATTCAGATCCTTACCCAACGCCAAAGCTTTACACCCTGTTTTGTCGAAATCATCATCCATACCGTCCCTGACAGCGTCTAAATTTCCATATCTCACCAAGTCGGGTTCCAACCTGCTTTCTTCATTACTGGCCATGAATCCAGCGGCGAGACCGTCGGCAGCAGAAGTTTTGAGTCACGCCTACTTCAAGGAAGACCCGAGGCCGAAAGCAAAGGAACTGTTCCCAACATTCCCCAGCAAAGCCGGTCAGGAGAAGAGACGACGCAGAGCCACACCGCAGGCCCCTGGGCGTGGTGAAGCACCAAAGCTCGATGAGCAGGACTTTGCCAGCATCTTTTCGGGCCGAGCTGAAGAAGCGCAAGGGGCAGGATTTTCCCTTCGGTTTGGATAAGACATCCATGGCGGATGCTCTCTGGCTTTCGCGTTATCTCTCTGCTATGAAGCACAACGGTCAATTTGGGTATGATTCGCGTCGGATCCTTTGGCCTTTTCCAGTGCTCGTTCGGGCTGTTTCAAGAAAGCCGAGTGAAAGAGATTGGGGAGACCAAAGTCGGGTCTGCGTTAGACTTCAATATATGCAGCATTCCCACAACTTCAATCGTTGCCTACTGGCTGCAGGCAACTTCTGCTCGAGATATGGACCCTGCCCACAGGGGCCATGCAGGCAGCAGGGGCCATGGATGCTCTGACTCAGCCTCCTCGAGTATATTGCCCTCATCCCTTTCAATTCCGTCTTGCACTCCATTGCTCTCTGTCGACTGTTTCCCTGCCATTGTCGCTTCTCTCCTCCCCCTTTTTCCCTTTGTATATCTCGCAATGCGGTTCGACTTAGTCGGTCAGTGTGTCCTGCCTTCCTCGCTCACTAGCTAGATCGACGAAACTAATCTCGCCAGACCACTTCTATGAACGTGTCAAATCTACCCCTGGTAGTCATGTCGCTCTACCCTCACATCGCAACGTCTCTAAATTTTTTCTTAAATTCCCAATTTCCTCGCAAGCCAGCAGGTTTTATGCCGATTCAATCCGTCACTCTATCCTGCTGGTAATGCTGCCACCACGTCTAAAACTTCTGCTCCTCCGCCTCATGCCGACATCCGGCATCTGCGTCTCGGAATGGCTCTTCCTACCCGCCCTGTCGTCCCACTTACCTACGGTCTCCAGCTCGTAGCTCTCCCCGCGCTCAAGCGTGTCGTCGACAACGGCGAGATCGTTGTCGTCGTCGTCTACCTCGCCCGCCGGTGTCGTCCCGTTGTTGTCGTTTGGGGTTGACGTGCCGTTCTCGCCGTACGCTCCGCCGACGCTCTCCATCACAAATGCCCCCGCGGTCGGCGCATCGAAGGCGCGGAGTTCTTCGTCCCCGAACCATTTCGGCATGACCCAGGTGCGAAACGGAATCAGCAGGAGGATGATGATGGGGAACCCAATGGCCGCAATGGTCTGAGTGATGGCAAAGGTCGCTCCGAATCCAGCCAACTGGCACGCGACGAACGCCCAGATCGCTAGTCTCCTGTCGATGCGACTCAGGGGGTCCGATGCGTCAGTCAACTCTTTATCCCGGACCAGGAAAAGCAGTTTCTGGATGATTCCATTCGCAACCAAGGCTTGAACACCCATGACGAAGAATAAGCCGGCCAGGACACCCTGTGGGATGAGGTGGAGCACGACAAGCAAAGGCCCGGTCATTGTCACCAAGAAGAGCAATCCTTGAGCGAGATTGCTGACTCTCTGCTCGACAACGTGGTCCGTCACTCGGACAAAGTGGCCTCTGGCCTTCTCGTCCGCAACCTGGCGAGTGACGCACAGCGCAGTGGTGTGGAAAGGTGCCTGGGGAATCAATCCGTTGGGAAACGGGATGCCCAAAAGCCCTGCAATGCCGGTGGTCAGGCCCAGCAGAAAAATGTCCCAGTGAAAGCCGGGCGGTTTGCGGAGAGGAAACTCGCTTCCTTGTGCTATCAAGGATGACACTGTCGAATCATCAACACCTTGTCCCTTCAAGCAGCAGCATGTCGAGCAAGACTCACCATTGTGATCGAACCAGAACAAGATGGTCAGCAGGATGGCAAACGGTATGGCCAGGAAGACCTCGCCGACACCAACTTTCCAAAAATCCACAAACCAGCCGCGATCGGCCGTGGGAAAAAAGGCCTTGCTCGTGGGTAAAGTCTCCAGATGGACATTCCTCATGTGGCCAATGTGGACGAACCCGGTGAAGAAGATGATTGTCAACGGCGTGCCATAATCCTCGACGAACTTCCTGACGTGCCGCTGAAAGAGCTTACTGTTGCCGATCACCCCACACATGTACGCAACCCCCAGCACCAACAGACTGACCATGATGGACACGTAGGCGCTTTCGGAGCCCGCCAGTCCCCACTGTCTCGTCAGCACTTGAATCCCCTTCTGCAGGTAGATGAAGGCGACGTAGAAGCCAAATGTGTCGCAGCTGAACCTCGTCACATAAGTCAAGGCATTGCAACTATTTGTGATGGCCAGGATCCAATGCATGATGAGCGCCCAGATGCCGACCCACGCCATGAAAGCGAAATAGTTGTAGCCTTTGGGCACCACGATGTCGTACACGGTGTAAGAAAAGACCGTGATGGGGCCTGTGACACCGACGATGACGAGAGGTTGAGCGGCGAAGAGGGAAAAGACCACGCAACCGAGCACCGAGGAAAGCAAGACTTCGTTGACGCCGTAAGAGTTATGCGTTTTGGTGAACATGTCAAGAGAGAAGGCGAGGGCGGGAAGGATGCTGGGCAATCGTCAGCTCCAACGACTCATGCACATTTGTTTGGGAGGAAATGACAATGAAGGACACTTGCTAGTGGTCAGCCACCTCTCGATCGTGACGCGAGAAGCTATTTCCAAGCTGACGGGGACACGAGGAAGCATGATTATACCGATCTGAACAAAAGAGAGAAAAGATGACCGGTGAGGCATGGACAAATTCCGGATTCCATACTTTGCAAAATACATATATACCGTGGCAGGGACCACTCTATAGTCCCAGGCGTCCTTCCAATCACTCCAGTAGTACGGAGCCCGTCTCTTGATGTCACCAATCATGCCCTTGAACAGACGGATCTTCCACCATGTTGGCGTCTGTCGTTTCGAGGAGTAGGCAGTGGCCCTGTGGGAGCCCTGACGCGAGAGCGGCTCTTCCTGTTGTGGATCTATTTGTGGCCGCGAGGGTCCAGAGCGGAATGAAGCCCGACGGGATTCCCATGCTCTCTTCTGTCTCGAGTGCGCGGACGACGGTCTTCTCGTCAAAGCGGGGCCGGTGCGGGATGAAGAAGGCGCGACAGTCTCGGTGTGTGTTGGAGCCATGAGATCTTGGTCGGTGGAAAACCGTCAACGGCGGTCCGTCTATATTTGTCTCGACGTCAATCACAGAGAGGTGAATATCAAATGGAAACGATAACAGCGGCGCTGAAAGACAAGAGGGTCAATGAGAGGAAGAGGCTGGCCATGCTCTCAAGCGGAGGCAAGACCTCGACCCTTGGGAAACTTTACCGTCGACGTGAGAGCGTGAACAGAATTATAAAAGAAGCGGTCGGTGGAGATCCAAGGCAGCCCCCTACCCCGCACACGGCCATCACACTCCGGTGCCTCACTCATTAAGTCCCCCATGGCGACAGCGGGTGCCTGCTGCGGAGACACGGATGCTGGTTCTCTCGGGGCTCTTGGATCATACTGACTGTTCCTGTTAGTGAGATCATTCTGAAGTCAGAAAAAGCAGGCTGAACAACGGATGTGAAACCGTCTCATTTCCTTCCTTTTTAAATGACGGGTCGCCTCCAGCAACAAGTACTACACGTCACAGGATCCGTCAATATGTCTGATGTCAAGCGCCCGAATATCACCCTCTACACTGACACGACCCCCAACGGGATCAAAATATCCATTGCCCTGGAAGAGCTGGGGCTGCCCTACACGGTCGAGCACATAGACATCTCGACAAACCGGCAGAAAGAGCCGTGGTTCCTGGAGATCAACCCCAATGGCCGGATTCCGGCCATCACCGACACGTTTACCGATGGCAAGACGATTCGCCTGTTCGAGTCCGGCAGCATTCTGCTCTACCTCGCCGAGCAGTATGACCCGGAGTACAGAATCAGCTATCCAAAGGGCACGAGGCAATTCTATGAAATGAACAACTGGCTCTTCTTCCAAAACGCAGGTTGGTTTGATCGGATGTCTTGTGTCGCTGAGCTGAACCCTGGGCTGCAGGCCTGGGACCGATGCAAGGGCAAGCCCATCACTTTGTGCGCTATGCGCCGGAGAAGATCCAATACGGCATGGACCGCTACGTGAACGAGACGAGGAGACTGTACGGCGTTCTGGACAAGCATTTACAGACATCGCCGTCCGGATTCCTGGTTGGCGACCACCTATCGATCGCGGACATTACCACGATTGGATGGGTCATGTGGGCGGCATGGGCCAACGTCGATATTGAAGAGTTTCCCCACCTCAAGAAGTGGGAGGAGAAGATAAGTGCAAGACCCGGTGTGAAGAAGGGGACCAATGTGCCGAAGCCGATCAATATCAAGGAGAGGATGAAGGACAAGGCCAAACTGGAGGAGGATGCAAAGAAGGGCAGCCAATGGATATTGAAGGTATTGTCCTTTGCCGAATCTGATCTTGACCACTCTAACTTCTCTCAGGGGATGGAAGAGGACAAAAAGAGGTAACTGCAAAGGTGTCTGAGTGATGGGACTGGACCACCAAATTGGGTCTCTACTCACTGTAGCAGTCGCGTTAGCAGCAGCAGCAGCAGGGGAGCAATGGTAGTGGTGAACGAGGAAGAATACATCAAATTGACATCCAGCACTCTTATACACGGCGGACGCTTTCTTCTGCGTCGTCTTCGCGCAGAGGATGTGATTGGATCCTGGTTCAGCTCACATTTGGAGATAAACGGAACTGTCGGCTACACCGGCCGGCAGATGTTTCGATAGTTTGACATATTTCCTTACCTTACCGACCGAACGGATGACAACCGCAGTCGACTTGCCGGTGGAAGTGGAGATGCAATCGCCTGCGATAAGGAGCCAAAGGAAGCTGGGTCTGTTGACCCACCAGTGACATGTTCCTGGTCCGAGGAAAGAAGTTGGAACCAAGCGACAATTCAGAGTTGCTGTCTCAAGCACATGGACAGGCTTATTCAGCGTCCAGAGAAGAAGGACTGGCCATAGTCTCTCTCTATCAGCCACCCACCATCGCAGGGCATGTCGCCATCATGTCACCGTGCACGGACGCAGGCAGGAGAAAGATGTTCTGCAGCTCAATAGGCGAAGGATTGCCGTCAGGTCAGTTCAAGTCAGCAACTGAAGAGGATTCGTGCTGTTGATTGACAAGCTGACTGGACATAGGGGCTCGATGATTTACCGCATTGGGAGTTGGGAACTTCTTGATTGGTTCTGATTCATCAGTTCCTTTCTCGGCAAACCAGAGACTGGGACCGTGGGCGAGATGACTGTACATCACTCAGCCATCTCGTCCATCTTCTGGAACGGCTCTTCTCGCTCAGTTCGTGATTGTGAAGCGTGCATGCCAAGAAATCAGGTCCAGTACCAGCACCAGGACCCAGGAATAATACCAGCGTGAGTTGGATCGTGCTGGGGCAAGTGCTCAGACAGACACTTACCCAAAGATTTAGACACAGCGGTCAACATGCAAGCATGCTGTGGACCGGGTCCATTGAATGGATATCGGCCGGAGAAGGCAATCCGTCCGAGGTGAGTGAGTCCGAGGACTCCGCGGCACCTGCAATAGCTATTCGTGCGGTTGAGCTTGCCACCAGGCGAGCGGTGAGGCAAGCCCCTCCATGCCAGTTGGGAATGGATGGCTCATTATGAGGAGATGTCCTGGTCAGAGACTTCAGAGCCTAGGCTTGGACGTCGTTGTCAACGGGAAGGTAGTGCAGCAGTCCGTGCACCTGGGAGAATGCTCGGATCTGGCTTTGTGAAACGGTGGTCAGGCTTTACAGGAATGCGTCCCATGGATCACGAGAATCACCACACCCTCTCCACGTTTTTCTCCTCTCATTGGCCCCGCGACAGTCCCCCACACGGTCGACGCGAGCCACAGCTATCCGAGCCCCGAGGCGGAGGACGAGAAGCCGGAGAAGGGAGCAGAGAGCAAAGGGGAGCTCCGATCTTATGAGCGCACAATCATGAGCATAAAATTCCAGTCTCCTCTCTCCACCCGCCGCTCCGAAGCGTGGATGCAGGCGGGAGCGAAGGGACGGCGCAGCAAGCGAGGCGATCGGAGCCGAAGTATGCCTTGGCTGCTGCTCTGCCAACACCCACAGCGCGGTGGACCATGATTAATTAGTGCGAATGAGCTCGGGACCGGAGCAGTCGAAGACGTGGAGAGATCGGGACGCTCTAGAAGCAAAAAGTCGACAGAGTTCGCAGACTGGTTGGTCATCGTCGATGGTCAATACAGCAGCATATGAATAATCATGCGGCCAAATCCATTCAGTGGCGACAGCAGGATTGAAAATCATCAACTCGCCGAGGTCAAAAGGACCAAAAAAATCCAGCAGGCCAAGTGGCCCTTTCGAGAAATTTCTGCAAGAAGGAGCCATTTGACTTTCGACCAATAGGAAAGGCAGGAAGCAAAGGCTGGGTCAAGACTCAGGACACCTGACAAAATTTGCCCCAGTCATCGATCCCATTTTGCGGTCCCCAGCCAGAGCATACTCGCAAATTAAGCTGTGCTTGCTGAGCAAGGCAAACCGCGGGACTGTGCAGGGAGCGAGATCACTCCGATCCCGAGCCAAGGGCACCGTTTATTGGCAGGATGTGGAAATTACCGCCAAACTCCACCTGACCCACTGGCAATCCCTGCCACTCTTAACGCCGTGATGATTTGCTCCGTGCTCGGCCGTCGAAGGCCACAGATTCTTGCAGACCAGCATGACTCATGCGGAAGGCATGGTGATTGACAGAGCAGAACTCCTCGGAATCAGAAGCCACCGGTTCGGAGGGCACACACAGCTCAAAAACAAAGGCCAAGGAAAGGAGGAAAAGAATGAAAGGAAGAGATGAAAGGGAAGAGACAGGTTTGGTTCATTGGATTTTCATTCTCACATGCGAGTCTCGACCTCGAGGAGGGAGCCATCGGCATGAATGCTGTAGTAGCATACACTAGAGTAGAGTGTACAGAGGCACCGACTGGTCAAAGAGCTCCAGATCAACAGCAACGGGTCATTGCACTCCCAGGCTGGCATATTTTCAGCCACGACTTCTGGTCCTGCAATGAGCGCCGCCATGGCTGTGCTCCCAGATCCAACTGGTTCAGCCGTGTTCGCTTTTCATTCTTGTTTGGTAGCGTGTAGTGGGGTGTGCCATGCCAGAAACACCAAGCTCGCTCCAAACCCCAAAAACCAAATGCTCGCTCGAACGCTTTCAATATCACACGCTAAGATTCAAGGGCGGTCAATCAACCTGCTCAAAAGGCAGCGATTATGGTTGGCTGTTGCCTTGAAGGGACGTAAAACCCTTCCTCTTCGAAGGTCTCCGACTCGGCGGGTGATAATGAATTGGCGTCCTGAGCGTCGTAGAAGGATGTCGTGGCAATGGCCTGTCGTTGTTTCTCGGTCAGGCCATCCATCATCGGTTGAGGCGGTGACGGGGGCAGATGTTCGTCGTCTGAGTCGGAATCGGAGTCGGTGCTCAGTTCCGGCGGCGAATGCCTGGAGGACGTCCGGATGAGGGCGAGGTCACCGTCCTCCTCATCCCCCCCGTCATCCCGTTCCTCCTCTCTCTCTTCTTCCCCCGAGACCTCGACGGCGGTGACGTTGGCGTTGGACGGGACGTTCTCGGCCTCGTCTTCAGACTCGTCATCCGCGTTCTCTGCATCTTCGGCCTTCCAGTCGGCCTCGGGCTCCTCCACAACGGTCTCGTGGGCGCCCGAGACGGTCTTGTTGAACCATCGCTCCTGCTCCTGTTCAGCGTTGGCCAGGTCGACCATCAGCGAGTCGAGCATGTTGGCATGGCCGACCAGAAGCCGGAGGTCGTGGTCTGGCCGGGCCGCCTCGCGGGACAGCTTGCCGCGGGCACTATGTGCCAGGAAATAGGTCTGAGTGATGCTCATCTTTTGCTTCTTCTGTGGTGGACTGTAAATTGATCGATTGGTGGTTTTGTTGGTGGCCGTGGCCGGGGAGAACGTGATTGAGGACGGCATTTTGTCGGGTGGTTTTTTTGTTGTCAACTCTGAGTCACAGACGACTGGCTAATCAATGTGGCGTCGATGCCAGGCTGGGGAAAGAGCTTCAGCGAAGTCGTTGTAGAGGTCGACACGGCAGCACTGCTGTGATGCTCGACGTTTATCGAGACATTCTTATTGAGACGTTGGTATGTCCTGGTGATGGAGAAGGTGAGGAGGAAAACATAGCCTTGCTGGCTTGGGTGGGCCACTCTTTTGTAAACCTGTGTATAACGGTCGTGCCTGAGCAGGCGCCGCCGCATCGTAAAGGCCGAGTGACCCCTGTCAGCGGGCTGGCGGTGTTACCATCTCTCCGCGTGTCCAAAAGCCAGAAGAGTGGGCCAGGCTGCAGGATGAGAAATCCAGTGCGCCGTGATGACGCCCGAGCAGCGGCGGGCCTGATCCTAGTCAGATGGCTGGCTCGCCCCACCAACCCAGTCATCCAGGTCATCATCTCGCTCTCGTTGCGCCGGTCGGATGTTCGCGTTATTCTCCTTTACCGTATGCAGTACGATGCGTACGGACCCGAGGAGTCCCCCCCTTGTCCGAGGCAGCGCCCCCAAGCTCTGTTGCATTTCGTCACCATCACCGACGGGGATAGTTTCGCCCGTCGGTTTCGTCCAGCCTTTCTTCGCCGTCAGCTCCGAAGGGGGAACCAAAGAGCGAGAACGAGCCATCCTTTTGTGGCTGATCTGACGTTGGAGCGGTAGACTCGTGGATTGGTAAATTTGCGCAAGTCACTGTCTCTGTATCTCCATGTGCGCCCGCTTGCACGCTCTGCCATGCTGGCTTTTTCTGACTGGCGGACCGCTGGCAGCTGTCCCAGTCATGATGATTGCTCACACACCCAACCCACCAGACCCTGCTGAGAAATGCCATGTAGCAGTCCACTGAGACGGCAGGACCTCTTGGGGAAGCGCTGCAGGCTCTCAGATGCCCAAGCAACGAGAATCTTCGTAAGCCAGTGAAGGCACCAACAGCATCCAGACTCGGATTGGGCCCCGCAAGCCACACACGGCATGCTCATGACTAAACATCAGGACAGATTATTAGGCTTGCCTGCTCCCGTAATCCAAATACTGTGATGTCCGCCGTGCGACGTGCGACGTGCGACTTGGCCGGCCTCTTTTCTGAGCTGCCTGGCAAGTCGAAGACTAGGGGGTGAATCGCAGCAGCCTTGCCTCTTGCGATCCTCGTTTTTGACGTTGCATCTGCATTGGGAAAGCCTGTACGAGAACGTGCACTGCCTCGAGTCCCGGGATTGACTGACCAGGTGTGCGTCTCTGGGCGCTGCTGTTGAGGCGGCATCGCCGTTGATCTCTAGGCAGTGCTGGAGCCCCCCAGGTCGACTCCCCCATTAACCACAGAAATCGTGGCTAAGGCCGGCCACGCACGACCATCTCCACGGTGGTCTGTCAATTTCCGATAGAATTGCTGATGCCTGGAGGCGCTGCCGTCTCCTGTCTCTCTGCAAGGGCAATCGCATTCGCATTCGTTTCCGTATTGCCGCCGTATTGCTACCCATATTTGCTTGTCGCAGAATCATGCCTGTTTCGTGCTCCCGTCCCAGGCATCCTCGAAACGTTAGCATTGATTGGCCCGTGGCCCACAGGTTTCAACTTTCCTGTGCAGCACAAATCCGAGCCTTGTATGGACCCAGTCACGCTTATGTCCGAATGTACGAAGTCAGTCGGGGTTCGGAAGCATCTTTGACATCGACCCGAGCCTGGGGCCGGCTTTGCCACGGAAGCCAGCTCGGCCGAAATTTTTTCTCGGGGCCGTGTCCTGTGACTTTCAGACTCCACATAAAGTCGGTCCTGTTCATGGAGAAGAAAATCGCTCTTGTGGTTCTGCTTCTGGCCACCTGCTCTGGTTTACCTTCCGGAAGGCCGCGGCACCGCAGGAGCGATTTTCTCGCCGGAAGCCATAAATGATCGTTCCTGTAAAAGCAGCACCAACAGGGTCCGCAGCGGGTTCGCACATAGGGCGGAGCAGGGGTAGTGCTCTAGTTGATACAAAGCGGTGACTCAACGTTATGGCGGGTTGGGATCGCAGCTCGCAGAGATGACTGAGAATGGCCAAGGGTGAAAGGACGGGCTGGGCGCTGAACATTGCAACGCTGTAGGCCGGCGCCATTGGCTCGTCTAGCTAAAGAAGCATCCTCCTTCCTGTTTGAGTCATGCGCCTTACCCTCCGTGGTAGCGTTCTCGAAGGAAGCCTCAGCCACTGTACTTTTGCACGCCAGTGTAAGGGGAGATATTCGTAGACCGGTCGGTCCCATCCTGCCTCGTCTGCTGCCACGGTGTTTCGGGTTTGTTTTCATGGCTGGGAGGCCTATCTGCTCCTGAATGGAGGACAAGCTCGGTCCCTGTTGAAGAACCCAAGCCTTCCAATCTTGGCGCTGAGTTTCACGTGACCCGGAAATATGCTGAAACCCGGAGATAAGACTGTTCTGGATACCTCCGCATCTGCCCCCTGAACTGCCATGAACTGGTCGATAAACGCTGAGCTGTGGGTGAGTAAGTGAGATCGTGAGAGTGAGTGGTCTGCCGTTGGTTGGTTGGTCCTGCTCAGAACGATCGAATCGGCGACGAGGCAGTCTCCGGTACAATGGAAGGCCTCTCACCCTGCTGCTATCCCGGACGATGGAGCCGGTCTGCATCTTCTGCGTACATGACTGTGATTTGAAAATCGAGATTTCAAATAGTCCTCTCGTGCGAGAGAAGTTCTCGGCACGACTGGCAGGTCTCAGTTCCGGGGACTCGGACCCAGCAGTTTGGCTCCTATCGCACGGGTGCGTTCGTTTATTCCCCACCTGCGGTTATCCTTCTGCCGTAAGCAGCACCATCGATCCAGGCGCTGGTTGGGCTGACAGTTCCATGCTATTCCTTCAAGAGTTCGGTCCAGTACCATTCACACCTCTTTGGACCTGGAATATCCCACATTTGCCCCTTTGGGCTCCATTGTTTCGGGCTCGCCTTCCAGTCAGCTCAGCTGAGCAATGAGATGGCCGGCCGGCAAGGAGGCGGGACTGATACCAGGTGCCATTCCATGCTTCAAGCTCCGGGTTTGAGCTGCACGCGCCCAGTTCGTCGCCACTCCGGGGTGTGGGTTCCGGGTGTGGGAGAATCCTTACCACAGCAACAACAGCAGCAGCAACTGAGGTGGTGCTTACTACATGTGGTTCCACACTATGCGTCTTTGGTAAGATCCACTTGGCGAGGCAAGACAGACTGAGCTGGTCGAGACTGTAATCAGGAATGATTTGAATGTCGCTCCTTGGGGTGTCGTGTCAGCAATCAGAACAGCGGGCGTTATATTTCCACCGTTCACATGTATCCCTCTTGCAAAACGTCATCGAAATCCTCCCGTGAGATTGGGAGGCAGCCACCACGCTCAGCCTTGTGGCACCTATCGACTCGCGAATGAGAGGCCAGCATTTGGGATTCTGGAGATGGAGCTGTGCAGGTGCACCCTCCATGTCGCACCCTGGCCAGTCTTCCATCTTGCTTCGAGCAGACATCTGTTCCTCACTTTTGCCCAGACAGGCGACTGACATGATCCAGCCGAAACCACCAGTCGCCGTCCAGCATGGCTGACCACCATCTTTCCTCTTCCTCTCCACAAACTTCTCGATGCTGCACATGTCCTTTTTGGCATCAGCGTCCTACATTGTGCTTCTGGCCTCGGCCCTGAGGAGTCGTGTAGCGAATTCGCAGCCACAGACCAGAACGAACATTGTTCGTGGCGTTCAGGGACGCCATGGACGTAACTAACTGGACGACTCTGGTTCTAGCAGTGCCAGCTCGATCACCCACATACCCGTGAGTTCGTGAGTGCCGCTTGCTGACGGTGTACCCTGCTGGCCACCAGAGACGTTCGCTGCCATGATGACAATAAGACCACGCCGCCAGACCTACGACAGTCGGTGTAGTGGCGTTTCAGGAAGGGCAAGATATCAAACTCGTTCATATCCTCTCCGCGTGAAGTGTTGTATGCAGTTCGCCAGATTGTTAGCTAAACACAGAAGCCTCACCTTGCCTGATCGTCTGTTGCTTCCTCTAGTGGCCGTGCCTCACTGGTTGGGATCTGTTGATATGTTTCGGGGAAACGCATTCTCTCGATCTCGGCGACATCTGTTTACTGTTGCGGACTTGTCTAAAGTTTCTTCTATAAACTTGTTCAGTTCCATGTGGATCGTCCTGCCCTTTTTCCTGAAATAGTGCCCATGTAGCGTGACTATCGCAGTTATTGTCGTCATGACACATCTGCCCACTGGGTCAAGGTGTCGATCCTGGAACACTGGATTTGCCGGATCAAATATCCATAAACGAAATGGAATACTTCTAACAAGTTGAAGGTTTCTTAGAGCGTCCTCCCATCGCCCCACAGCGTATCTACGATGGCCCAGACCTGTTTTGAACCGATTGGAGGGGTAACAGCAGATTCCCGCGAATCACACACCCTCGATGGCCAACCAGGACCCAGTCAGGGCCATGTAGAACTATTTGGTAATGCAGGCATCTCGGGCATGGACAGCTAAGACTCGCCTGACCGTCGCAAGATTGCTCTTTGGGCGAGAGAGCTACTCTTCTTGTACATCTATTTCGTCCTCTTACAACACATGGTCATCGTATTGTGCTCAGGGAGGATCATAGATGGAGCTGTACGAAGAAGATGATCTGCAATACCTCAGGTGAATGGAGAGGCACAAATACGTATCCCGCGGAAGCGCCAATCCCTGCCATCGTGCAGTGATATCCCAGACCTGCTGATCGTTCAGGATGTCGGCCTCAAGGCAGTTCAAAAGGAAGATGATAGCGGATGAGCCTCGAGAGGGATTCGATCACTAGGATCGTGTCCGTCTCCAAGGTACTCAGATGTCCACGCGCAATAGGCGTCCCTGAAAGAGCAAAGTCTGATGTCGTACTTGTGAACACTGGACCAGAGCTGTTAAATGGTAGTGAAGAGACTATGCACTTCCGTATTCTTCGCATTCTCGTTGTTGGATGGTCACTGACGACCAGTTAGGGATTGCTGCTCTTAGTCCATCAAAGACGTCCCGCCAGTCACTGATGCTGCCTCCTTCTGGCTCTTCCTGTGCCCTGTCCCTATCAACGGCCCCGTGACTATCAGGCCTGGACAAGTGCAAGCTTCCGCCGCAGCCAAGCCGATCGTGTTTCGTTGGCAATTGTTGACAGGGTCGCGTTCGGGACCAGCAGGTTGAATCCATGGAATCCACCGGGCCAGACATGTAGTTCTGCCTGCACACCGCTTGCCCAGAGTCGAGTCGCGTAAGAAACGGCTTCGTCTCGGAAAACCTCGGCGGAACCGACCTCGATGAAAGCTGGCGGGAGGCCGGCGAGGTCGGTGGCACGTGAAGGGGCGGCGTAAATGCTGACATGGTCGCCTCCGCGCCGCTCACCCAGCAGACATGTCCAGCCGGTCTGGTTGCTGTCCCGACTCCAAGTGCCCTCTCCGACGTACTGCTGGCTCGAAACAGTTATGTTACGATCGTCCAGCATCGGGCAGATCAGCACCTGGGCGTGTAACGCCGGTGTGCCGCGATCGCGAGCCAATAGAGCCGTCCCCGCCGCCAGTCCGCCACCCGCAGAGGATCCTGCGATGATCAGGTTGGTCGGATCAATCCCTAGCTCACCGGCGTGTTTGCTTGTCCACAGAAGTCCCTCATAACAGTCCTCGATCGGGGCAGGGTCCGGATGCTCGGGAGGAAGGCGATACTCGACCGAAACGCACACGGCATCTAGTTCTATCGCCCAGTCGAGAATTCCGCCAATCCCCAGGAACCGATTACCGGCGATCATTCCGCCACCGTGTGTATAGTAAATACCTGGATGGGCTGATTCAACCTCGTTCAGCGAACCTCTCATAGCGCTTGTTGTTCTTCTTGGTGCTCGAAATATTGATACCACCAAATCGCCTCCTGGACCAACGATGGTGCGCTCCTCATGTTCGATAGCCCGTCCGGCAAGAACATCGTCGATGCTAGGGCTAGAAAGTGCTCGCACTCTATCGATATGAGCCACCGTGACAGTGGGTGTAAAGTTGAGTGTGGCGAGAATCGCTCCTAGTTCTGGGTCGTAGGCCGGCCGGGGAAGAGTGGACGGCATCGTTTGCGGTTTGACAATAATGATGTTGACCAGACACTAGGCCAATGCCAAGAGATTAAATAAAAGGAGAGACAGCAGAACTTGAACTTATCTCCGTTCAAATACTCTGGGGACCTGTCTTTATCTCTATTTACTTTAATGCAATGATATGTCACTCGTCGTAATGTTGACGTTTTGAGTTGGACCTTTAAGCAACGTTCGTGTTCGCGTTCGCCTTCACCTTAGCGTCGGAAAGGGCACGCCAGCTTGTCAACCCAGATTTTAGCGCAGCAACCAGACGCTTTAATCGACAGAGGCGGGGTGCTAGGATATCCGTAAACATGGTCAGTGAGGGCTAGCCTTGCCCCTGATGGCTAATTTGAAATGATCTTCGAAGATGACCACGAACGCGAGAGTGGAATCGTGCGGCCGTGCCCTTGACCATGAGCTTTTGAACGCTTGATGAGGAGGGTTTCCACTTGTTTTAAAGGGACCAAAAATGATTGGGTACCTCTCTATTGAGCCCTTCTCTCTCCCTCACTCTCTCCGTCATATTGCGATATAAGATGTGTCCCACTTCGTCAACTTTCTATGAAAGTAGACGGAGAAGAACTTGAGGATATTGACTATCTAAAGGACCTCATCCCACCAATGTTACGAAAAGATATGGCCGTGTCCGACGTATCTAATATCAGCGACAGCAACAGCGTACAACATGGCTGCTGTGAGATGGAAGGCGGAGGGTTCGCGAAAGGTGAAGGGTAAGTAAGAGGCTGGAAGTCGAAGATGTGAAAGTCGGAATGTGTCAATTCCTCATTAATAACTTGCCTAGCCACGACAGAGCAATACCTACACTCTCTTCGAGAAACGCAACAGTCAATGGAGACGAAAAGGATCCCAATGTTATTTGGTGGGATAACGAAGATGACCCGCACAACCCGCTGAATTGGACCGAGTGGAGGAAATGGACCACCATCGCGATAATTTCCACCACCACTTTCGTCACGTAGGCAACATCCAATCACTCCCCCCATTCTTGATCAGGTTTCGTTCACGACTTCATCCTTCATATCCAGCTGCTAAGGTCAGATACAGCCCGCTCGCATCCTCCATGTTTGCTCCCTCTGTACCCCAACTTATGGCCGAATTCAAGTCCACAAATGCAGAGCTGGCATCTTTTGTGATTTCAGTCTACATCCTCGGATTCGCCGTCGGGCCACTCGTCATCGCCCCTTGCTCGGAGATGTACGGCCGCCTAAGCCTATACCACATCTGCAACGTCCTCTTCGTCGTCTTCACCGTGGCATGTGCTGTCAGCTCAAATCTCAACATGCTTATCGGCTTTCGTTTCTTGGCCGGTTGTGCGGGTGGAGGTCCCTTGACCCTAGGAGGAGGCACAATTGCTGATACCGTGAAGCAAGAGCGTCGGGGAGTCGCCCTGACTATTTACACCATGGGGCCGTTGCTTGGGCCAATCATCGGGCCCGTGGCTGGAGGATTCCTCTCTGAGGCGGAAGGATGGAGATGGGTTTTCTGGATCCTGGCCATTATCGGCGGAGTCATCACGGTCGTCAGTTTCCTATTTATGTCGGAAACGTACGCTCTGACCATCCTCGCACACAAGGCTGCCCGCGTCCGAAAGACGACCGGTAATGTCAATGTCCGCTCCAAACTTGACCGCGGTCTACAACGCCGACAACTCTTCGCACAAAGCATCATTCGACCCATGAGGCTTCTCTTTCTTTCCCCGATCGTACTCTCACTGTCCATATTCATGGCCCTTGGGTATGGATATCTGTATCTGCTATTTACGACCTTCACAATGGTATTCGAAGAGCAGTACGGATTCGGCTCGGGAACCGTCGGGCTTACCTATCTCGGGCTCGGGGTCGGGAGTATGATCGGCTTGCTTGGAGTAGGAGCCGCCAGCGACAGCATTCTTCGGAACCGCTCCATGGACGGAGAAATGAAACCAGAGTATCGACTTCTGCCGATGATCTTTATTTCACCATTGATGGGCATCGGCTTGCTCTGGTACGGCTGGAGTGCAAGCGCAAAAGCTTTCTGGTTGGTGCCTATTGTCGGGACATCGATCTTCGGAATCGGTTTGTTCGCTACCATGGTAAGCCTACCGGAGCTGACTTTCACACCCCCTAAAGCTCAATCCATTGATACATTCATCTGTACAGTCTTGCATTACCTTGTACATGGTAGACGCCTTCACCACCTATGCCGCATCGGCGCTGGCCGCAAATGCCGTACTCCGTTCAATTTTTGGCGCCGTTCTCCCCCTTTTTGGTCAAAAGATGTACGACACGCTTGGTCTGGGATGGGGAAATTCCCTCCTCACCTTCATTGCGCTGGCCATGTGTCCGATCACGTTAGTCTTGTATCAAAACGGGGAGTACATGCGGCTAAGATGGAACCCTCGACTGTAGGGTAGGAGGCAAGTAGGTCATGGCTGCTTGAAGGAAGTCTGGCTTCTCATAAAATGATGGTCTGTGGGCCCTATATAGGAGAAACAGACGGACGAACGGGCCACGTTGGTATCACAAGCGCAGAACCGTTGGTATCTGGTAATGTGGCGAATGCTGAGAACTATTATTCGGATTCTGCTGCTGAAAAATGAATCTTGGCTACAGTAGAGAAGCGTCGTCACTGCCTTCATGGTCGTTAACAAACTCCCGACATACAGTGTTCCGGAACCACCTTGCACACTTTCGATATCGATATCGCGTGGGGATCATGCTGGATCTGTTGAACCGGCCACTTCATCGCCCACACCCAACTGTCCGGCACAAGAGTTAAAATCCCCCATATTTCGTTGGCCACTCCTTGCAACCACCAGATCTCGTCCACACAGGTAACCAACCCAAAGAAGTGCGCCGTGATGACCAATGTTCGGGGATCGTGGCGTTCTAGGAGCGAGATGTACCTTGCGGGCAGTGTAGTTGGGAACGCCAACACGTTCCTTCGCACAATGTGCTTCTCTTCTCGAGCCTGGTGCAAGGCATAGGCCCATCTCAGATATCTCACAGCATCAACGTAAACAGCAATACACTCTGGATCTAAGCTTTCGTCTTCCAGTCCCACCAGGAGTTCCGTAAATGGGGTATCGTCGTCCATGGGCCATCCACGCAATAAGAGCTGATCATCGAGAAGCAGTGGTTCAAGTTTAGACTTCATGATCCAAGGTCGGCTAAGAGATGCGATATTTTTGATCCCTTGCAGCATCCGGAACCAGGCACTCGGCACGAAATATTGATTGCCGCGTTTCAGCTCTAGGCGTGAGACCAACACATGCAGCGCAACCAAGGCACTGGAAACGAACACGAGAGGAGAGTTCTCCTCATTGACTTCGGAGAGCATACTATTCAACTTCTGGAGCCCCAAGTCAAGATAGTAAGAGGACGCCAGCTGGACTGACTGGTCGTTTGGGTTCAGGAACCGGAGATGGAGAGCAGAGACCGCAAGAAGGATGTCCGACAGATGATTGGGCGAACCACTTTGGAAAGCCATACAAGGCACTTCTATCGACCAGATGTGCCGAAGCTGAGTGTCCTGTATCTCATGCCTGGAGCACAAGACGTATCAGCAGAGAACTTTAGGCAGGAACATGATTAAAGGCTTGGGCCTAGCTTGCATCGTTTCGCATGTCATAAGGGTGCAATGATGCACCAGGCGCATCTCCATCAATCGTCCATTCTGCAACGGGAATGCCAGTGCCGGTTGTAAAGTTGGCTCTCTAGGTAATGTCTCCGGAGTCATTGACCGAGGGAGATGTTCGGTCTCCTGAGCCAGCGTCGCATCTGCCGGGGAGCTGAAGCTCGCAGTTGCAAACTCACATGGAACACCGTGCTTGTTGCATTGTCCACATCTTGGATGAGTCTCGTCGCACTGAAGACTGGGTCAGCCACACGTCTAAATTCCCCCCCACTTCAAGAACACGAGGATGTCCGATGTGCGATGCTTACTTTGACCCTCCTCCGTTTGCATGTCTTGCACCCAGTTGTGCTCTTCTTGTAGGACCGTCTAGGAGGCATCATAGAGCAGTTGTAGGTCTAGCGACAGGAAGGAAAGGGGTGTATTCTATTAAAAGTGGGCGCCGCAAACCCGGCGTTTGTCTTCTTTCCAAAAATAGACTACTCACCTCCCTCTCGGATAGATGAGGATATCTGGAAGACATTCACATTTCTCGATGAAGATCCCATGACTGATTACATAGATCTTTCGGATACTGGCCACCTTCCTCTGACTTACACTAGACCATACTCATCGTTGGTGTCGGACGCTCTCAAAGACGGCCTTACCCTACACTCCCGCAACGCAGCCATCTCTGGACCTCTAACTCCTCCTTCGGAACCGAGTCTTGGAGCGTCTACCCCCTCCTCGTTGTGCACCACTTCCGCAGGGAGCAAGCCCACGGTCCTTTGCAAGGCATGTACGTGCGAGAGATGCACGGGCGATCTATCTTCCTAAAATGGCGCGAGATGCGCGGAAAGCTTTGTACCCGTTTTGTAAAGCCGTTGCCGGGAAACTGAAGGAGAGGTGCCTTCCAAGCCACAATTTCTGCCCGGCCAGCCAGTTGCTCCCATCCCTTTGTCCTCCTGTCATCTTCGAAACACTGCTCGAAAGCGTTAGCGCGAACATACAGGTAAGGAGTGATGGTGGCGGGTGCCGAATAGTACTGTACAAAGCCGGTTACTGAGCAGAGAGCCGGTTTCTATTTCATGTCTAAAATGCGCAACTATGCTATAACATGCTATGCAATGCATAGGTAGATTTTTGAGCCTTGGCCATTTCCCTGGCGTCAATCTGTGTTGTTCCCATCAGATGGCGCTCTATGGTATGTACAGTGATCATAGCTCTCATCGCGGCGGTGGCCAAAAGGAGATGAGAGAAAAGCCCCGTCGACCTGAAGGGAAGAGCAGTGCTGCTTCTCTAGTACTGCCGAGCCGAAGCAGCCTGGCAGGCCTTCAGTTGTTCCATGTACCACCCGCAGATGGTCATGTTGCCCTGGTTTTGGTTCATGCAATCGGTGAAGTTCTTGATGTCCATCGCACACGGGCCCGTCGTTTGGGTGGTACTCTGCGAGTAGTTGTCGACGGGCTGCTGTGCCTGCACCTGTGCCTGTGGCTGTTCGGCGGGAGCGGAAGACGACGAGCCCGAGAAGAGACCTCCGATGGCGTGGCCAATGGAGGAACCGACTGCGACGCCACTGAACAGGAGAAGGGGAAGCAGACGTCAGCCCTTGATTCAGATGGGTGGAGGTGGATGATTCACCCTCGAGGGCAGAGGGGAACAACGGAACAACTTACGCTGCGGTGCTGGCCATCTGACCAAAGAGACCGGGCCCCTGAGACACTTGAACTGGTGGTGGAGCTTGCTGAGTTGGGGCCGCCGTCGACATCGGACGTTGCTGCTGCTGCGGTGCGACAGACCGAGGTGCAGGAGCTGGCACGGCTGGTCGAGATGGAGCCGAACGGGCGGGGGCACCGCCACGCGAGCGGGGCATTTTGAAGTGTAGATGGATGGATAGATGAGATTCTTGAACAAAGTCTTTGATCACAGTCGTGGGAGGAGAAGTTCAAAGATTTGGAGAGGACAGGTGCACAAATACCTGTAGAAGATCCGTGCCAAGCCAGGTGCAAGCTTCCAGTCCTCCGATTGGTTGGTAGAATGTGCTCGAAGTAGAATGGAAGCGGAGTAAGGGAGGATGCAGGATAGGACCGCAACCCAGAGTTATCAAGTCCTATGTATGATGTAAATTTTGGTACCGAGTTCATGGTATTCTGGTCATTCCTCGACAACCGAGGATGTCCATCCTTCAAGCCAGATTTTCGTCGCCTACAATTCTGAATTCAATCCTGAACCCCCCCCCACGTTTTTGCATTCAATCCCAGACTCAACATTTGGCATTCGAATGCCGGATTCAACCTTGAATTCAAATCCTGAACTCAAAATGATCAACCTAAAATTCTGAATGCAAGCTCCGACAACAGTCTCCTGCCTCCGCCATTGCCAAGGTCGGGTGCTGATTTGTCACACGGGCTTTACGATGGAGGCGGCGGAGGCGGTGGAGGATAGTCGTTCAAACCGCCAGGAGGTCCAGGGGGGGGCGGCGGTTGTGCATCTGGTGGCGGTGGTGGAGCGTGTGAGTCCGGTGGCGGCGGGGGGGCATTTCCGTATTGTTGAAGGAAAGAGCTGAGACCCGGTGGAGCGGGCGGAGGCGGGACACCATATGACGCCTGGCTATCATATCCAGGATAGCCGGTGTAGCCATAAGTCTGTCCGCCGGGGGGTGCCTGCTGTTGCCATGGAGCAGCATTACTGCCAGGAGCGGCACCATAGCCGCCGTAGCCATCAGCAGCTCTGGACTGAGCCCACGGCGGCAGTGAGGAACCACCATCCCGGTGATCGTATTCGCGGTCATGTCGGTCCCGCTGCCAGGGGGCCGGTCCACCGGCGGGCTGACGTGCCCAGGGCCGCGAATCCGTGGCTCCTCCGACTCCTCCTCCACTTCCATAGGAGTCGCCCTGGCCATACATGCCCGGGCCAGCTTCGATGCGACCGGCAGGGCCGCTGCCCGAGGGGTTGCCCGAAAGTTCTTGCATCAGATTCTGCTGGCGTTAGCACGTGATTGGTTCAGACATGCGTGTCAAAGGACACTTACCTCCATCTCGCGATCGACGGCATCGCCGCCTCCCAGACGTCTCTGAGGGCCACCGTATCCTCCCGGAATGGTGTTGCGACTGTCGGTGCCCCGCTGCCGATCAGGACAATCACGGGCCATGTGTCCCGCATTTCCGCAAACACGACAGATGATGTTGGCGGTGAAGTTTCGTTGTTCAGGGCAATCATATTTGCGATGTCCGATTTGACCGCCTGGTCGATGTGAGTGTGTGCCATGATAAATCCAAGAAGGAATGAGAGACTTACAGTTTTGGCAGGCTTGGTTTTCATCATCTCGAAGGGTGCCGTTGAGCGCCGCCAGTTCTCGCAGTTGGTTTCTCTTCAGTTCGTTTTGTCCTTCGGGGATCGACGCGGCGGTTTCGATGACGTTGTGAATCAAGGCCTTGGCTTTGTTGACCTTCTCCTCGGTATCGGCCATGATCAAGCAGTGCAAGTCTTCTTCCTGGTTGCTGGTGTGAGCGGCATCCGAACGTCCCTTGCCCTCTTTCACCGAGCCTTTGCCTCGGATGGCGATTTTGGCGCCCGATTCGCTCTCCATCTTCTTCAGCGTATTGCCACGCGGTCCAATGAGTAGTCCGACTTGAGGTAGAGAAAAGCTAAGCGTTAGTCTTTGAGTCTTCATCACAAATGGTCAAATAATGTCATCATGTTAGTGGCGGGAGGGTTCACGTTCATCAGCCGCGACACTCGTCGCTGGAGATGGAACGTGGAAGGAAAGAGAAAAGAAAGTGCTTGCGACGACAGAGTTAGAGGGTTAGTTATCATACTGAAGTTAATCTCGGGATAGTCGTTGACAGGCACATAAACTTTTTCCTGTGTCTTGGTGGGCCGTCTGTAGTCAGATGGCGGGTGGTAGTTGGGAATCGTCTTCATGGCCTTTTCCACCAGCTTGTGCCTTTCATCTTCCAGTCGCTTGCGATATCGAGACTCGCGAGTGTTCACTCGGCGACCAAAATTGTCATACTGTGGTGGAGGAGATGGCGATCTGCAACTTTGTTAGATCACGGCCGACGGGTCATGAGGGGGGAAGGGACGGACCTGTCTCCCTCGGCGGGTACAACATCGTTGATGCGGAGTTTCTGGCTAATCTCTTCGATTCGGAGATGCAGCGTGTATGCTTCGAGCTGTTCCGAAGTCATATTGGCCTGAATCATCGTCGGAAGTCCCATCAGGCCGGCAGCCTTGTTCTCTTGAGCTTCGCCCCATCGGTTACGCTTCTTACGTCGCTTCACTCCATCGATGGTGGGTTCCGCTGTAGACAGGTCAGTTTGTTTTCCACGGTACAGTTTCATGGTCCTACCTCTGGCGGGACTGCGACCGCGTTTGCCCGAGTCGCCATAAGATGGAGAACCCACGGAGCTGCCATTTTGCGAGTCACCACCACTACCGTCGCCACCGAACCGACGACGCGTTCCCAGCGGGATATTGTTGGATCCCGTAATGCCTTGGTTGCGCCACGACATCTTGAGCACGATAAAGGGATGGAGTGTGCGAGACGAAGACCTTTGTTCTGTTTGACGAGGATGAGGAACTTGAAGACGTCTGTCTGTCTGCAGATGTAGGGGCAAATCTGGGTGCATCCAATGGCGCGGTGCCAAGACGCCAACTCGCCACCTATAACCAGGGCACCTCACAAACTCTGGAGTCCAACTCAGCCAGTGTATCTGAAGGGTGTGTTCAGTCCACACAGACAAGTCTTTTTACTTATATTTCAAGGTTGAATAGGTTGGTCGCCGGGCGGGCGCTCTCCAACCGTTGAGTCGATGTCTTGACTGGGGTCCAAGAACTACTCTAGGTGCCATTTCGTGTATTCAATCATCACTCCTCGCTCGGCTGGTCGGGCTATTGTCCGTCTCTACCCAGTAGTTCTGACACAGAGCTACCCTTTTTTCTTTCCTTCCCTTTTCTGTCCTTGTTCTTGGCCCCTTTTAAGGGCACGCTGTCCTCAGCAAAAGCTTTGTGAGAGGTGTTTTCTCCTGGTAGGATCGAGCTGGAAAATGCCAACGAAGGAATATAATTTCTTGGTAGTCGCGGTGATATGATGTTCTGACACCGCCACCTGTCAAAGCTCATCCAAAGATCGCCTTTTCTCCCATATCGTGCTGGAAAGAGCCGAGCCCAAAGCGCTGCAAATCAGACTCGGCCAGTCGGATGACTCATTCCACTGGACCATATCGAGGTGTAGAATGCTCACCAGTACCAACAAGCTCAGCAGACTGCAGGTGGAAATGGCATACAGGCATTTGAGTCTGAGTATCTGCCGCCTTCGCCGGTCGTCTCGATCGTCTTCGAGAGAGATGTCTTGCTGAGTGCTGAAATAGAGCAACAGAAGAGCAACAGACAGAAGAATCCAGACGGGCAGGTTGCGGCTTAAATTTTGGATATCAGGTCCAGTGGCCGCGGACAGGCGGAAAATTTGCATACAGCCAAAGGAGAGCAGAATGGACAAGCTGCATAGACGCACCAAGACCGCAAAAGGGGAGTAGTGTAGAAGCCAGCGTGACATGAGAGACGATGCGAACATATGCGCGATATAGGCCGCCGTGCCTGCCTGTACACCATCAGAGTTAGGCCGCATGTTCCCCAGCAGGTTCAAGGCGCATCGCGAGCGCGAGAGAGGGGTCAGCCGAGCAAGGAGATTGATCTCATACCCAGAGGAAACTCAGGCCGATTTGAGCAATAGCCAGGCGTTTGACGAGCAGTCCGCTGACGGCAGTCTCCTCGATGGCCGATGATATGGGCTTAGCTGGCCGAGTGTCTGAGTCGTAGAGAACATGATAAAGGCTGATCATGACTTTGACGGCCCACCAAAGTGCCGATGAGGTGGAGAGGGCGCGGCAAAGAAGCAGCGGTACGTGCCATCGAGGCTGCACTCCCAGCAAGACGGCCACTCGTGGATACCGTGCACTTCTGGCGACGCTCGCTTTCTTCCAAGGCTGGCTCCCTAGTCCAATCCCCTGGGCCAAAAACTCCGGAGCATGACTCAAACCTGGAGCCGGTGCTGTGGTCGCCAGTGGTTACGATTTTTGCGGCTATGGCGGCCGCATCGCCCCTGGAAGACAAAACTACGGAGAGAAGTGGCAGCAGATCGCTGATCGGCGGCTTCGACTTGATGGTGGAGGTGCACAGAGGAATATGAAGTTCAAAAGACAGGGATGGATCAGCAGCTGGTCTCGCCTACCCCAGATCTTGGCAAGGCCCGGGGGCGCAACTCGGTGGCCGAAACTGGGCTGGCAGGGGACAGAATGCTGGGAGCGAAGAATGGCTCACGGACGGAGGCTCCCACGGAGGACGACTGCCATGATGAAAGATGATAGATCTCATATCTCCTGGTAACTACTGAACCTATCGCGGGCGGAACCTGAAAACGAGAATGAAAGAATGGTCCACGTAGATATGTTGCAACCGCCACACCACCGCCATCCACAGAATGGTTCTTCCCGGCCTCTCTCCCTGAGAATGATCTCGCCATCATCTAAACCAAGCATCTATCATGGGTATCTTTCAAACGCCCCCAACCTGTCGTGTCCCGAAAGTGCTATGATGAAGTTGCTGCGACGATGGCCAGAGAGGCACATAGGCAAGAAGTAATCGGAAAAAGGGGTCAGGTCTCAGTCCGGCGACCACTTCTATCTGTCCTCCATGTCCGCGCAGGATAGCATGGGACGGCTGAAGTGTTTAGAACCCATGGACCTGGACTCGCCGTGAGTATGGTTTCGCGGGACGATGGTCCCTTGTGGTCACTCACCTTGATCGTTTTCGCATCGAGCTCGAGGCCGTCTTTGGCCACTAAGAACTCTTGAACATCTTTGCGCTGATCCCCCTGAAGCTGAATCACCTCGCCCATCTCACTGTCGGTAACGATGGTGCCATTGCAAGCTGCTCCGTGTTAGCGTATGAAGTCTTCCTGGTCTGTCGTCGACATCTGACGACGACGACGATCCCACGCACCGAATTTCTTCTTGATCACCTTCAGAATCTTCTTTTGGTCAAATTTCTTCGGTAGTCCTTGAACCGTGGTCAAAGTCTTACGACCATTGCGCTCTGTGGACGCGGTCAGCCGATTCCTTTTCCATCATGTTGGGGAGCCTCGCTTACGCTGGATGCGGATGTGGATGTAGTTCTGGGATTGTTTTGCTTCCCCAGTGTCGTCGTCGGCCTCCGCAAAGGGGTCTGAGTCATTCGTTAGCCCGCCATCCCAGCCTGGTCAGAAGGGTGCGAAAATGAGAGGCCATCACCGTCTCGTCGACCCGGCCACGACACCGCAGACAAAGCATCGAGAGGTCTCGGGCTCCAAGGGGACGCGACCATCGTCGAGCGCGACGTGGTCTGCGGTGAAGTGCCGGTGGCGAGCGCGGCTGAGAGGGGTCGGCTTACCAAAGGTTTTGAGGTTTTGGATAGTTGACATAAACCCGTCTGTTGAGTGAACTGGTTTGACTCGAAATGTTTCCTCGAATGTGGATCGTCTTCTGGACGTGTCAACTCGATGTGGTGATGTTGAGTGGAGAGTTGGCTGCGGTTTGGTGGAAGGAGGAAGAAGGAGGGCTATGTGCACGACGCCGAAATGGTGGGGCGAATGGGATTGGTGCCAAGACCATGACGGTTGGTATCAACTGCAGAGAAGCCGGGGCTGGACCGTGCATGTGATGGCAAATCATGGCCGCCACCTATTCCATCCATACTCACTCCGTCCCTGCCTTCTTTTTCTACGAGAGGTGCCCAAATGGACATGATCATAGCGATGATTAGGTACAGTAGTGGCAAGGTAAAGCAAACACACGTCAGTCCAGGCCAGCATTATCCAACCCGGCATGATTGCTCTCGCCAAACATGTCCAGTGTCATCACACATTGAACCTCCGATCCTGTCTTCCGCCTATGGTGATGTTGCCGCTGGAGTAGCACCCGCTCCGGTCCCGGCCTGCACATTGGGAGGTGGCGGAAGGAACAGCGGCAGGTATGTCTGGTTGGGTGAGTGAGTCAGCGACAAGGCCCGACAGTTCGTGGTCGAGGAGGGCCTACCACCGCGACAGCAAGAACTGCGACCTGTCAGCCTCATGGCCAGCACAAGGATCCTGTGAGCTCACCAGACATCCCAAATGACAAATACCCTGGCGACGCACTGTTCTGCTTCTGAGCTGGCGTCTCTCCCAGCCAGTTGAGAAGAGAAACCAGCAGAGCAAACCTATCGCCGTCAACACGATCATGCTAACACACAGGTCCGTCTGCTGACCAGCCAAGCATTCTATAGTATTTGTGAGTTGCATTGTAGTGTGTCTGCATCGCATATCTTGAGCGCTTACCGGTTTCGCGTGAACATCTGCGCTGTTGTTAGTCCTCAATTCCAACAATATCAACAAACCCGCTTACCGCTGCCATGGGCATGGTGCTGGTAAACGTGGAGCCAAAATCATTCTGTTTTTCCTCTTTTGGCTCGACGTAAGGGATGACTGCTTGCTGCTCAGTCGAGGCTTGCGCGCGGGTCCATGCTCCGATGCCTACCGAGATCCACCCTCCGCATATCCTTCTTCGTCCCCATGGCTCAGATTGAACTGGTACGCTTTGGTCGTTGCAGAGATATCCTACAGCCGAGTTCTGTTCGAGACAGAGTGGATTGGCATCAATCATCAGCCAAGACGCTATTGGTCTCGGCCTTGGCGTCGATCAATGGCCGCCCCAAGCACCTTTCTTCTTGGGCAAAGTCCATTGCTTTTCGCGACAGACCTCCAGTTCTCAACGGATGGTATCTGCATTGGCCCAGCCCTCTGCCCGTCGGTGCAAGTCGAAATGAAGCTCTCAAGAAGACAAGTGGGCCTGTTCCGAGCGGGAGGCACGTCAGGGCCCATGTCTCCGACATGCCTTCGCTGTCTCTTTCGGTCAGAATATCCTCATGCACGGCCATTCTCGACCACTCCTGCGCGAAAGGCGGTCATGGGCCAGGTTCAGATACCATCGAACATCACCAAAATGATGCCGAAGCAGCAAGGCACCAAGACTCGCTTGAAAGACGTGAGCAAGAGTGAAATCACCAACGACTTTGGATTGATGCCACGGACCTTCATTATGCCTCCGCGGAACAATTTGCCTGCTTGGGCGGGATGGGAAGCAAAGAAGCGGTTACAAATCTCGTGGTTGCGTCTCAAGAACAGCGTGGCCAACTTCTTTACGTAAGGTGCAGTGACGTCGTCTCCGATCCATGATTAACGGGGTGCAGGTTGTTCTACTTTTTGAAATGGGATATCAAGAGACATCCTCTGACCGGCCAGAAACAAACCAGACCTTTGCGCCTGCGGGAAAGGCGTCACGTTGCCCGAGAATTACACCGCAAGCTCTATACCGCCATCGCGTCAAGAGATCTGGCCACGTTGAATAAGATGGCGTGCCATGGGTTATTGCAAAAACAAAAGATCCGATTTGACCAGCGGAGAGGGGCCGGCTTGCCAGTCGAGCAGTGGATCCTGCAAAAGTATCGCGGCATTACATATCCAGACTGGCTCCGGTGGCCCCTGACGTCCCTCCTCCCCAATAATTCGACTCAAGTTGTCAGCGACAAAATCGCCGTTCTTCCCCTGGGCAAAGATTCTCTTCTGCGACAATGCATTGTTCGTTTGAAGACCAGACAGAGCTTAGACAAGGGTGATGGATCCAGGCCCAAAAGTACCGATGTGACCGAGTATATTGTCTTGCAAAAGCTCACCTTTGACGGTCAAGAGGGTGATTGGATGGTGTGGGGGACGGTCCAACCCAGCACCATGAAAGAGATTGATGAAATGACGGCGGGAGATCCAGGAAACGCCGATGTCCCTTTCATGGAACGGATGAAAGCTAATTTGTCTGCATTTACAAACATGTGAGAGGGCGCTCCTGCGACCGTCAATATCCAAGACGCCAGGGTTGTTTTCGCCAACACCTCCACGGCCGGCTGTATTATTCGCATCTTCCCGGGCTCAGCCTCTCATCTTCTAGTTAGCTTCATTCGACCCTTTCGGTATTATTTCCGACATCACATTACCTCACTGTCCAAGTCTACAGTTGTAGCTTTCCGAGCACACCTTTCATCCTGGCCTCCTCTCTGACCGGAGGCGGACGTCAAATATCGTTCAACCTGAAGCATACTGCGCTGTTTGCCGTGTTTGTGGCACAATTTACGATGCACTCGGTGAAAGATTTAGTGAACGATACAGACATGATCAGCCACTTGGTTTATGCACACTGGCGAACGACGTTTCGTGCCCTCTACCAACTCAAGGAGTGAGCAAGAGAGTACCATTGGTCCTGCCACCAGGTCAGTCCCTCCAATTTACACGTCACCGCTACGAATCCGTTCCAGGCGAGGCTCAGACTCCAGTCCAGGCCCGTCGCCACTGGCTTCGCCATCGACAACATCGTCAGCAGCCTGCGCAAGACAAGCCTGAAGGAAGTTGGCGGTGAGTGAGAAGTTTGGCCGTGCAAGCTCCTCTCGATCGTCAGCGAAGAAAGCAAGTGCTGTGTTGACGAGAAGGGAGAGGAAGAATATCATATTCACCAGGCTCCTGTCTCGGTGATTGGAACCTTACTTGTAGTCACTCCCTTCTATCATCCAATAAATATTCCCAAACATCACGGTAGTCTTCAACTCCGAATTGCCGAGAGTTTCAGGCCCCTATCAAACACAACGGCTGGTCGACAGTAGCTGACCCTGAGCGATGCAACAATGCGCCTCGTGGCACGCCATCCATTTGCTATTTGCTGCCTGATGAGACGCTCACCTTCCCAGCACACTACTCTGACCGTTACCCACCAGCACAGATGTAAAATTGGAGGTCATGAATCATAACTTCGTCGCGTCCACCTGGACAGAACTTCAATTCCCACCACGGGTTTCCCGTTGCGGGGCCTAGAGCGGTGAATGGCAATTCTCTTTTGTATGGCCAAAGAGGGATGAGAATGGAAAGAAATGTGCTGTACACGAATCGAGGGACGGAAGTGGCCCCTTCGTAGTATCCTGAAGCTTCTTTCTCGCAGTTAATCGACCTGACCGCCCCCTAGGTCGACGAATGCATGCTTCAAGGCCCGAGCCGTCTTCTTCGACCTCGGTTGCCTCCTTCCGGTCGTTGGGCAAGGACTGCGCGCAGAAGGGGATCGTCACGATCTCTGTCCTCATGATGGACTCTCACATGTCGCTGGAGGTTGTCGGGCCGGGGATATTTGTGTTGCTGGTCTGGACAAAACGGACACACATAGCCGGGAGATCTGTGAACGAGGCCGTGTCTGCAGAGAGATGCGTTAGTCACGGCGGCTGCATGGGGATGTGCTCCTCAAATCTCACCGAATCATCTCGTTCTTCCTTTTGAACCCTTGGCCACCCGGGCCTCTCGAACAGCCTTCGACGGGACAAAAGTGCGGCCGTTGGTTCGAATGCACATTCATGTGGCTGTTCAAGAGATATTGAGTTTGAAAAGGGGATGCGTTGCAGCCGGGAACCGTGCACTTGTACGTGCTATTCGCCGACGGAGGCAGAGGGTGAATGCCATTGGACATGTGCGCCCCCGGCTCTGGCGGGACGGCCGACTCGTCCTGGATTTTCAGTTTGTCGTGCTCCGATGGCGCAGACGTGGACGGAGGATACGAAGACGCGGGGGATTGTGTCAGAATGGACGAGGCGGGCGTCGATGCGGTCGCCGAGGCTGACGCATAATCCGAAGGGGTCGATATCGAATCGCGGGTGTTGGTGCGGTAATGAGAAGGATGGGGTGGAATCGATGGAATACCCGAAGGAGGTGACATGGCCAAATTTGGTGACGGCTGCGAGTAAGTGGATGGCGACGGCCCAAACTGTGACATCTGTCCTGGCGACGGGCGATTGAGGCCAGGAGAGCGGTTCGGAAAGGCTGCGACCGAGTTGGTTTCGCTGATTTGGCTCAACGCCGTCGTCAGGGATGGTAGCGTTTGCTTGGTCTCGGGCGAGGTCGTCGAGGATAACCGAGGCGGAGACTTTTGCTGCATGGCCGGCAATACCATCTCAGGGTCAGCGTTTTGAGGCGTCATGGCAAACTTGGCCAGCGCGGGAGATGTCGCAATGCTATCGTCGTCTTCATGCCCCGTGGGTCCAGGCCGGAGCCGAGAAGCGTCCACATGAAGTCGTGGCGGCCGTGGAGGAGGTGCTAAGTTCCACTTCGCCTTGAAACAATCTGCCGAGGAGGGTGCTGGATGTAAGGGCGACGGTCGCGGCCGCTCATCATCGGCGGTCACGGCGTCGTCGGTATCGTCGTCGTCGGCGTCATCACCCTCTTCATCCGCCCCATTGAGGACCACGGTCGCTCGAGGAGCCTGACTTCGATCGGCCGTCTCGTACGCGGAATCGGCCACGGGCACATCCGGGTCGTGGTCGTCAATGGCCTCGAGTGCGGCCACGGCGATGTCCTTGGGGACCGTAGGCGTCTTGGACGCCCCATATTTCTCCTGATCAGAATCGCTCATCTGGTCTCCCTCCCCCCGCTCATCCGAGTCTTGGTCCTCCTCTTCAGCCTCGCTGGCCGAGTCTAGTACATGCTTCGCGGCTTGGTCAGCAATGTCAGGTCGGTTGGGGGCGAGTTGGCGGATCAATACGGCATCGCTCTCTGCTGGCTGATCCCGACCTTTCCGTCTCTTGCGCCTCCGCGCCGGCACCGCTTCCTCTCTCTCTGAGAAGGTAGAATCGGAGGTTGAGTCGGGGTCGACCAGGGGAGGGGGAGTCTCGTTGGATTTGAAATTCAGCTCAACCGCCCGCAGTGGAGGAGTCCGGTTTGGTTGTAGAAAATCGCGATCGAAATCGGCCCACTGGTCTTGTTCGTCTGACATGAGTGACCATGAGCGTTACATGGTAGACCGTCAGCCAACAAGACGTTCTGCCTCCGCCGAGGCAAATGGTTAGACCGAGATCGAGCGCGGGAGAGAGTCGTCGTGCGATCGAGGCACTACGAGAGGGCGCGTCGTGCGGCAGGCTCAGTGTCTGGAGGTCATGTCAGCACGGTCCGGAGGGGCTCTGCCCAGCGTGGCGATCGACAAACGCAATCCGGACACGAGGCGGAGAAGAAATGAATATGTCCGATTCCACCGCCAACAGCATGGCATCGCCACACGTACAGAACGAAGCGCCGGCAGAGTGTGACTCGGGCAGAACAACTTTGTTCGCCGGAGGGGCGCTCGGGGATGAGGCGATCCAGCCACAGCCGTTGCGGGGCCCCGTCAACCGGGGTCAGACAACGGGACCGACATTATGGTCCCAATGTCTCGACCCAAGGGGCGTCAACAAACTCACAAGGGATCCAGTGGTGAAGGGGAGAAAAAACGGTGGTGGTCGTACCAAGAGAAAGGCTGGAGCGGTGGGCTCGGCGGATGACGAGGCTCAGCCGGCCTAGTGCCCAAGTTCAACAATTGCGAGGTCGCGGCGACAAGTGAGCAAGTCCGCCGACGGACGGAGGTAAGAAGACACGAAGGAGAAAGAAGGAAGAAAGAAGAATAGTGGAGGGGCAATAGCCCTTGCGGCCCTCAAAACAAGGCAACGCTCAGTCTGCTGTCGTCGAACGCATCACCTATGGGGTGGGCAACTGGGCGGGCACTGCCACTCCGCCACACGAGGTGGTGCTCCCGGCCGTTGCCTTGGGTAGGAGTGGATTGATCCCGACCCACGCTGCCACGGGGATCAGGTGGATGGAAGACGGGCGTGGGCAGAGAAGATAGCAGACGGACACCACGAGGACGGTTCTTATGTTCCCGGTGGGAGAAGAAAAGCATGACTGCGATCTATTCTGAGAAGAGAGAGAATGTGCGCGAGAGAGACAAAGGCACGCAATCAACCCGTCTGGACGGTCGGGATTGGGGAAGTAACGAGAGAGCACGGTGATGGGATAGGACAACACGCTGGAACGGCAAGGGACACAAGCACTTTGAGGCGGCTTAAGGTGGGTTTGCTGCAAGAGGCTGAGGCGGTGCTGTGCTGCAGTGGTGTGGTGTTGTGGTGTGTGGTGCATGGTGCATGGAGGTGCTGCCAGAGCGGGCCGGGGTCTGGGCGTGTCATTAGTGGGTCCTGGGCCGACGGCTGCGGCGTCCAACTGGCTGACCAGACTGGCATGCCTGCGTGGCCTCTGTGGGTTGTGACGGCCGCCAACTACTAGCCCCGATTTAGCTTGATGATTAGTTAGAGAGGCTCTTGTCCTGCCGTCTGCCACGCCCTCGTTCTCGCCTTTTTTTTGAATAGCGCTCTGCCAGGCTTTTCCAATCTGTGACCCTGTGCCAACAGACCTGAACCGCCAACTGCGTCCTCTGATTGACCAGTGCCTGCGCTAGTCGAGCCCGCTGTCATACATACGTCGATACTTCTCGCGAAGCTCATCCCTTGACTGGCTACGTTCATGCCGAGTGGAACAGGCCCGACCAGGTTGCATAAGCCGGCCGGCGTGAACTGAGCGACGACTCTCCTGTTGCCACCTCCATACGCGTCGTAAACTGTTTGTCCCGCCTCCGACGTCGACGGCGTGGAAGTGTGTGCGCGGTGAGTACGAATGCCAACGTGTCCGGAGCTGGAGAGATTGAAGACATGCGCGTTCAACCGGTCAGGCCACTTTTTTGCTCGTGAAATTGCATTTTGCGTGTGGGTTTAGCGCGCTGAGTGGCCCCAAGCGCGATGTGCTCGGGTCCCCTGTCAGCGGCTCTACGCGACCTCTCATGGCATCGCGGACGGAATAGAGGTTGTTCACCTCATCATCATTGTGATTATGGTTGTCTCCCGTCTGCTCTTGCTCGCCAGGATCGACGCAACAGGACCAGGTTCACTTCGGATTGTCGGCTCCTTCAGCTCCGTGGTACAGCGCCGATGGGCACTCCCGGTCTTGATCAGGCAAATCGGAGAGCACCGGCGTCATCAACCGCAGTTCCAAGCAGCGCCTCACGCGAAATTCACACCCCCAACCGTTAAAAAGAAAAGCATTGTCGGCTGCCGAGGAGAGTGGGCGCACGTATTTGCGCGGGGAGGATCTTTGACTATCCCCCACCAGTCTCGGTGGAGAAGGACAAGGCTTCTATGATTTATTCTTTTTCTTATTCCCCCAACAGAGGCTGCTCGGATTCCAAATCATCCTTGCCATTCTGCGCGTCGGCCCGTGGTCGATAGAGAAGATAATGTTGCATGATGAAGATCAAATCAAATGCGATGCTGATGTTCCCCAAACCCAGCTTGAGCGGGTTGCCGGTGATGCCGCTCCAGTCTCGTTGAAAGCTCACGTCGATGATCAGTTGCAGGAGGGAGAGCACGCCTCCGATGAGATCGAGCAGAATCTGCGAGATACTCCAACCCTCGGTCGACTTTCTCTTGTAATTCACCCAGGCTTGGGGAATGTATTTGACGAAGGTGCACACCAGCTTGATGTAGCCCAACGTGTAGATCTGGATGATCCGGTCAGCCCGGGACCAGTTCCGCAACATGACCCGATCTGGGATTGCTGCTCGCTTACCACGTCGATCCACGCCCAGTCCCCGGCATCGGCGCCGTGGGAACTCTTGGACCGGAACTCCACCAGCAGCACCACGGCGACGAGGGCGACGAGGCTCCCCACAACAATGGCCGCCACCGGTCGGCTGGCCCGTTGGTGAGATGAAACCTGAAACCCCCAGAGACGGGTGAAAAATTGAGAGTACGTGAGGATGACGAGAATGACGGCGTGGACCCCAAAGACCAGGTCGTTGAACCGGGCCGTCGGTTCCGGGGAGGCGGGATGCCTGGCAGCATACTGCGCGCGGATGACGGGAGAATACAGGAAGCACGCGGTCGAGATCGTATACGAGACAAAACCGAGCACATTGAGGGTGGGAAAGTCAATGGCAAGGCCGTGGGTCGACCGTCGCCGCCAGTTCAAAATCGGCTGGGGATAGAACGACGCGCTCCACGACAAAGTGCTGCTGGAGATTAGCGATGGTGTGAAAGGAATCCGTTCCACCCACTATATCCATCCTAACAGTCTGTCGAGCTGTGTCAGTTTCATTTCTCCATCTCTCGAGGGACGAACGGCACACCGTGAGAGGGCTCGCAGCAGCCCAGCGGACTGGTGATCGATGACCATCTTTGTCTCCGAGGGCCAACCCATTCACCATGACACAAAGGACATCTTCTCCGGTCAATTCAGCTTTTCCAAGAGGAGAGAATCGTAGGCCAAGATTGCCACCTGTGTGCTGTCGACTTGAAGCCGACTCGTGGTTGTAAATTCTCGCTCCGTACTCTGATAGGTTGGCCAGATGGTGCAATATAGCACCCCTAGTCCCGAATGGGTTACGTCCATCAGATTAAGCTTGTCTCCTGGCAACGTGTCTAGCGCCGGGCGCAGCAGATGCACTTCAAACCCAACAGATCCATGCTTCTGCCGCGCGGACACCACACACAGACATTGGCAGGTCGGTCTTATCGCCCTGACAGATTCACATTGGCGCAAGAAGATCAGTCAGGTTTCAGTCCAAGGAAACATTCAGTCGTCCTGATCGCATTGAACTCGACGTCATCGACCCCGCCTTGATCGGTAAACAACACCATTCCGAGGGCACGAACTCAGCATCCGCCTCCCGAATTCCTGTCCAGCGACTCTCATTTCGACGCCTTCGATCCCGCCTCCGAATCGTCCATGTGTTTGTGGATGGTACACCTTTCGCCGCTGTAGGAGGACGACCTCCGCAAGAGCTCCAATGTCTCCCTCTCCACAGCTCGCTCCTCCCGGGAGCAGCTCTTACACATCAAACACCATGCATGTCGGAGATGGCACGTGGGATGCGGGTCGAGATGATTTCCTGCTGCCGAATTTGGTGGGCCTCAACTTTGCAACCATGAGATATAATGGTGGGTGACTGAGGTCGTCGTCAGACCGGCCATGATGGGCTAACAGCAGAAGGAATGGGCAACCGATTCTTCACAATGCCAGAATACCACTCGCGGGTGGAAACTCATGCCATCCTGGCCGCCGTCACATTCCTCGGCATTGTCCCGGCCGCCATCTTCCTCATGCGCTTTTATTATGTCAACCCCCGCATGGCCGTGAGACTGCACATATGGCTTCAGATCCTCACGCTTCTGTTGGTCACGGTCGTCTTCGTCCTGGGTTTCACGGCCGTCGGGCCCAAAAGAAGCTTGACGAATCCGCACCATGGCATCGGGGTCGCCATCTACGTCCTCATCTGGGTCCAGGTCCTGGGGGGTTGCCTGGTCCATCGAAGCGAGAAGAGGAAACGGCAACGAAGTCTCCATATCCCCCTCAAAGCAATGTTGCATCACTGGCTCGGTCGGGCCATCGCCCTTTTAGGCATCACGCAGATTGCCCTGGGACTGACGTTGTACGGATCACCCCTCTACTTGTTTGTCCTCTACACCCTCTTTGTCTTTGCCCTGCTGGTCCTGTACTTCTTCCTCGAGTGGCAGCACGAGCGGAGAAAATCAGAACTGGGTGGCCGAGGCCACTACGATGGGGATGATGTCGTCGTCTCGAGACCGGATGAAGGGAGGACGCACACCGGTCTGGGAAAGCTGGCCGCAGCCGCCGCGGCCGGTGCCGGTCTGGCCGCCTTATGGGGGAGACGGCCCCAACGATCGCGGTCGCGAGTGGACGTGGCCAGCACCGACGACAGTGCGACATCCTACATTTCGAACGAGAAGTACTCTGACGTCCCCTCCAACAAAGGCTTCGGACATCGTCTGCTTCAAATTGCTGCCGTGGGGACAGCGGTGGCCGCCGTCAAGAAGCTCTTCGATCGCCGGGGCCCTCGCGATGATGAGTCAGACGAAGGTCCCTATCGACCACCATTGGGAGGAAATCAGTCTGTCACGACCGACTCGATGTCCCGGATCGAAGAAGGTCGGCCGCCGCCTCCGGGTGGGCGACCGATGACCCCGACGGGCAACAGTCCAGGCTATGTCCGACCATCCCACCCGCTGGCGCAGCCTCCCCTGACTCCGGGGTCGGAACGAAGGAACTCGACTTCGTCCTACTCCTACGACTCCTACATATCTGGATCTCCCTCCCGGCGCGATCGACGACCCCAGACGTTCCGTGACGCGCTGGCGGCGGGCGGCACGGTCTTTGCCGTTCGGCAGCTGTTCAAGAATCGCCGACAGAAGAAAGAGGAGCGGCGTGCCGAGGAGCTCCGCAATCAAAGGATAGAAGAAGAGAGGATGGCCCGGATGAATTCAGCACACAGATATACGGGAGACGGCGTGACGCCGCCGCGGAGGGCCCGAAATCATCGCGTGGACAGCCAAACGGCCTCAGATGTGTCCAGCGCCATGGGAGAGGGCAGCTCGCGTCCCGGACGGGCATCGTCACTGCCTGTGGTCGGGGTGGGCGCCGCAGCCGCCGGTGCTCTGGCCGATCGGGACCGGATCAGACCTGTTGGAACGGATCCACTCATCAGCGCTCCAGGGGCTCCAATGCCGGGCCCAGCGGCCCTGCCTCCTGACGTCCCTCCGGTACCGCCCGTTCATCGAACTGAGATGGAGTCTTCTGGCAGCGAGCTGTATACGACGGCCTCTGGTCGTCCGAGACATCGACATCACGTCCGAGACGAGGCGGCCGCGGGACTGGCGGGAGCGGCCGTGGGCGCAATGGCGGCTGCAGACCACTCTCGCCGTCGGCAAAGCGGGAGACACACTGACTCGATGGAATCTCCGCCGGTGAGCTTGAAGGTCAAGATGCACAATGATGGTCGTCACGTGACACTACGGAGGCTCACCGAGGAGGAGGCCGCTGCACAGGGAGAAACGTCGCGAAGAGAACGGCGAGCGTCGGCGGCCAGGCGAAGACGCAATTCCAGCTTCAGCAGCAGCAGTGGCGGCGAGGCCTTGGGTGCCGGGACCAGCAGCGATCGAAGGTGGCGGAGGACCGAAGCGCTGGAGGCTCGACAAGAAGCTGAGAATCAAGCGGCAGCCCCAACCCCAGCGCCACCGGCAGCAGGAGGTGAAGGAAGAACTTCCGCTCCGCTCGCCCCCACGACTGCCATTCCTTCATATCCGACACCTCCTCCTGGCAGTCAGAGCGTGGATCCCAGGACGGGCCAAGGCTATCAGTGGCCACCACCACCACCCATTCCGGCGTCCGTGAGTAATCTCGGTCCCGCGGGCAGCATTACATCGCCCGGCACAGAGACCAGCGGCGCCACCGAATATGCCAACAATCGGCGTCGACGAAGAGCAGAACGGGCGCAGGCACGCCTTGCAAGGGAGGGAAGAACACAAAATACGGTCGATTTTACCTGATGAGGCGGAAGCATGGCCATGTATAGCGAGCGAGTGGATGGATTAATATGCGCCCAAGGGGTTAGTCGCATTGCATGGAGAGGCGAGGGGAATTCTTTGTGAACTCTGACGACGCGATGAGATGCTACACATGACTTGAAGAGTGGCTGGGATGTACCAACGCAATAAGCACGGATCTTCACTTGAACAAATCTATCGCATGGTGACCCTGCTGGAAGCCGGTCCGGATGATCCCTGGCTGAGTTATCCAACCATCTATGTGCTGGCTTTTCCTGACCATATCTTCTGGATGCTGTTAAAGATGTCCCCTAGCTGGCTGAGACGGCCTTTCGGATACGCTACACTCGATCTGATGGCCGACGAGATCGACTAAAATGACGAACGATCTGGGTGGCGCTGTCGCGTGGTCGGATCTCCCTTTTTTCCTCACCCGCTTAGACCAGCCGGGCGGCCACCTCCCAGCCTCCTACCCCTCGTGAGTGCGTCAGAAACATGTCGAATGTCGCCGTCCGCTGCCACCCGCTAAGACACTCATCTTCTTCAGGCCTCTTTCGTTCGGCCTGCAGTCTGTCTCTAACCCTGTCCGTTTCTACCTCGTGTCCAGATTTCTTTGCGCCGCTGTGATCGGCGTTCCCGGCAGCGATCGTCGGACGTGACACGAGCCAGCACTTTCTGGCTCGTGCTTCATACATTCATTCCTGCCTCCTCATATTGCCACGGGCTTTAAGATTACCACAGAACCTTCTCGATTGACGCGTCCGCCCAAGACGGTGGTACCGTGGGCAGTTCACGAAGAGCATTATGGCGCCTACTCCGCCCTCGACGGAAGACGTCGACATGACCCTGTTTACAGAAGACAGCGACACTTGCGCCGCCCCGCCGGCACGGCTCGCCGCCCGATTTTATCGAAAGTCGAGCAGCCGTCGAAAATCTTCGGCGAATTCGTCCCGTCGGAGTTCATTGTCTTCGATCCATTCACACCAATCTGCACTCTCGTCTCACGGAGGACCGCAGAGCACGCACATCGCTCAACATCTCCGTCGGGCGTCGATCATTGAGAGCCGAAAAGCACGTTTGGCCGATAGAGCCGCCCACGCGGAGCAGGTCCGACTGCGAGCCGCGGCCGCGAGAGCCTCTCAGAGGGTGTTGCACAGTGAGGAGAAGTTGTTGGCCGCGCAAGCCGCCAGAGAAAAGCTGCTGGCGGAAATTGCATCGCGGTGCGAAGAGGAGGTTCGGCGGGCCAAGAAGATTGCCGAAGAGACCAGGGAGAAGAAGGCGGCCGAGCATGCCCGGCTGAAGGAGGAGATTGCTGAGAAATTCGCGGAGGCAGCCCGTCGCCGGTCACTCTACCAGCACAACCTCCGAAGGCCGAGAACGACGTCGTTGACTGCCGTCGAGGAGAAGAATATCAGTCCCGCTGTGGTGCAGAAACTCGACCAGGCCGCGGCTGCAACGGTGATACAAAGCGCGTGGAGGCGACATCGTGCCCGAAGAATCCTCGCGGACTTTCTGGCGCTTGACTTGAGGTTGAAGCGGGTCAAAGAACTCACTTTCGAGCAGGTCTCGAAGCTCCTCGCAGAGGAGCAAACCACGGTCGCCACCGCCTCTCTGCTCAAGCATGTCGGCATTCTCGACGGAGAGGAAGGAGACGTGGGCGATCGAGGAGGGGTCCGTGTCTTTCTCAGCGCGTATATGATCCTCGCACACCCCGCAGAGGCCCTCAGTCACGGAGGAACGGAGCCGCAGGAGCAGGAATTGATGACCAAAGCCATGGCTCTGGTGGAAGCATTCGAATCTTATCTTCCGGAGTCATGTTCGGGCTCAGCCGGGGCCAAGGCTGATTCGCGCATGGAAAATCTCTCCTATCTGTATAACGATTTCAGCTCGACGTTCCATGCATGGAAGAGCCAGGATCTCGGCGTCCTCGTGGACGTCATGGTCAATTCCTTCGTCAACATGGACCTTATTTTACAAGCGACCAAAAACGACCAAGCCGGGCGTGTGGCAGATGACTATCTCGATGCCGTCCGCCAGGAGCAAATTAAGATCCTGGCAAGACTAAAGAGGCTGGCCGGGCCCGAAGAGGCCTTGTCACGGGTCAAGGCCGCCGTCAGAAAAGCTCGAAGGCAGAGAGCGTTGGAACAGCGCAATGACGGCACCGAACAGATTCCCCGCTCCTCGACCGAGGGCGATGGTGGCCCTGATTTGAGACAGGCCACACTGCCCACTCCGCCAGGCACGCCTCCCCCGTTGGCCAGACAGTCGGATGGCAGCTCGGCCTCTTTTGTGCGAAATCTGGGACATATCATGACGGTCCTCCCGTCCAACCGGGAAATTGCGCATGAGATGCAGATCAACGGCATTTTCGAAGTCCAACAACAGCCTTGGACGGATTCAAGGAGACACTTGATGGAGTCCCTGCAGTCGAGCATGCGACAAAGCATGAAAAACGGCGGGGGCGAGGTCGCCGTCAGCTGGACACGCGCCATGGCCGAGCTCATCCGTGACAAGCTGTTGAATCTGATCAGTCCACGCCATCCTCTCTTCGACCGGATCGACGGTCTTTTGGATTTGACCTTGATTGATCAGCAGTGTCGAAACGGCATGTTCTCCTACAGCTCGTTCTTTGGAAAAATCGCCGATCTGATTGCCCAAATATGCTCGCCGGGGCGCGACGAGGCGGTCAGGGCTTTCGCCTCGGACACGACCAGCGACACCATCGACCGCCTGTTTGCGCTCATCAACATCATTGACTTGATGACGTTGGATCACATCAACTTCCAGTTCCGAATGGCCGCTCAATCGGTGATCCAGCGTGGCCACGAACATGAAATCGCCGCCTTCGAACAGAACCTCCGGGATGGAGCACATTCCCTGGAGCAGACGAAAAGATGGTGGGCAACTGCCCGGTCGAATCTGGCCTTTCTAAACCCCAATGGCACCGCCATTTATGCTCGAGGTCTCGTCGATCTGGTCTTGTCGAATGTCCACGTCGACTATCGTGCGTTTCCGGAAACCCTTCAGCTCGACTACGTCCGCCTGCTGAAGCTCCGGGCCCGTGCATTCCACGTCGTGGCCGCCGCGTCCATCCTCCTGACCACCAAGATCCGCTTGAGGCGGAATCGGGAGGCCATATGGTCCAAGGATGCCGAGCGTTTGATGTTCCTGGACCTGTTAACCACGGACGTCGCACGAATCGTTTCGCTGATCGAATCATCTCACATGATGCCCGATTCAACCAGAGAAGGCCTCTCCAACTTTGTGGGTCGAGTTCTGCCCTCTGCCGTGGTAGCGCGGCGAAATGCGACCAACGCGGAACGAGATCATATGGCGGCCATTCAGGACGAGATCACCTATAACCCTGCGTTGGTGACTCCCGAAAGAATGAGTGCAGACGACGTTTTCAGTGAGCAGATCGCCAGCTTCTTGCTCAAGTCGCTTCGTGAGCACGTTTTTGCCCGGCTGTCGGCGAACGGCACCGCTGAGAGAGTGAGAGTCACGACCAGCGCTGGGGAAGTCCTCGCGAGAGCGGGCATGCCTGAGTTTTTAGAGGAAGTCAACCGGATGACAGATCTTTTGGAACGGGTCCGTGCCGTGGATTTGAAGGCCCACACGAGATGGTATGATGAGGTGGCCCAGGACGTGGTGGCGGGCAGATCATGATCAAAATTCGAGGCTCTCAAACAGTTTGCACAATTCATCTGGCGCTTGGGATCAACACACGCATTTTGAGGGAGGGGTCTGCTGAATCCCTCGATGACCTTGTAGAAGATATACGTATACGACATCGACGACACGTTCGCATATATGACAATTTGCTATCAGAGTCTTGTCTTGAGTGGTTTCGCTCAGCTAGTCACTTGTAAGACAGACGACCTGGCCTTGGTCTGCCGATGAGGTGAGCCTCTCTTCTGTTGACATCGCTGGAAGCCTGCCAATCATCGTCTGTAGTGGTGCAGTCCGAGAGAAACGTTGCACCACTCCAATCATGAAGCATGACCCCCAGAATCCTAACCTCTACCTCAAGTAGCCAACCTCGTACACGCCTAAGTTGTCGACTGATGTCCATCAACTCGTAAGTTCGTCCTCAAACATCCGATGAATGCTTTGCGGCATGGCTGTGACTGGTCGATGTGAACAACCATTTTGTTGCAAATCGTGAATGTGTGGCAGCCCACAATGGGTCCGTCTGTGCAGGGTTGAACCGTCGATATTCCACCATCTCGGTACCCTACCTTGAGGCGTGTTGACGATACACTCCTGTCAGGCATGGATCTTGTCTGTCCGAGCGGTGAAGCATTTTGCAAACCGGCTTGTGCGCTGTGTTTTTTGTCGGGACGAGACCAATTCAGGTACAACAGCAGGCCTGCATTCAGACCGCCGTGCTCGTGGTTGACAGAGTGGCCTCTCTGGAGAAATCCTATCTTTTGTTGCCCACCGCTGCCCATCTCTCTCTGCTTCTCACTCCGATTCCCTCGTCAACGGCCGACCCACTGCTTCCACCACCACCCCACCCTTCTCCTAGCTCCCCTATCACTCTGGCGGGTTTTCCTGCCACAATGCTGCCGCTTGCCCAGACACTATTTGCCGGGAGAACTGCGCCGTCCAGGATCTTCACGTTGTCCTTGATGATGACCATATTCCCGATCGAACAGTTGGCGCCAATATAGACATTGCTTCGGATCTCCGCTGCCCTCACGTGCGTATTAGGTCCAATAAAGACATAATCTGAGATTCGGAGGACAAAGTATGTCACCGTCTGGGCCGGCTCTCCGTGTTGGTTCGTGGCTGTGGTCAGTCTTGAAGGAGGGTGTAACGTACAGCCTGGGCTGATGAAGACATAGCGTCCCAGGTGGATCGATGTTTGTTCCTGGCTGCTGGGCTTCTGGTCGCCGGATGTCTGTGACGGTGGTCTGGGTTGAGCTGGGCGGACGAGGTTACCATGAATCACCACGTCGTGCTGGATCACACATTTTCCAGCAAGGATTATGTGCTTCGGCCCTAGGATGGAAGCTCTGCGAGAGATCTTGTTTCCTGTTTCCTAATCAGATCGGTGAGTGAGCAGTGGCAGTGGCAGGGAACGGCGCACTGTTTCGATGTACTCGCCGCGTGGAGCGGTCTTTGGCGGCATCGTTGGGCACGGTCACGTTCGCTTTGAAGTGTATTCAGGCCCGTCTTGTCCGCTCATGCGTCCTGTGCAAAGTCTGCGGCCTCAATGACAGAGGGAGACCACCTTCAATGTGTAGCGAAGCGGCGCGACGCGTGCAACGGTGACGTCAACGGGCAAGCGATTGGACAGCAGACAGATCTGGCAGCTCTCTTTCTTGCAACCCATCTGCCTTGATTCTCAAGGCTTATTGTTCCGTGCAGGTTCGACAACTAGAATTCTCTAGAAATTGAGCACTCGACGGGCTTATATCCGGCATATATTAAACGACGAGTGTAAATTGGTCTTTGGATCTCTATTTTCATCTGAGAGCCAACTTCGAAGGATTTGAAGTTCAGTCCATCAGGTCCTTGACAAAGCTCGCTGTGGAGTAGTACTGAAACCAGATTGGAGAAAATCTTTGAAGGCTAGTGATGCGACATTCTTTGGCTATTTGAGCATTCATCTTAATATTTGAGGAAGTAGTTGTCGTACCCGAATTGACATCTGGCAAGACCTTGTCAATGACGTTGCAGAATGTCGAGGCCAAAGGGATACCAAAGTGGTGATGGAGGTAAGGCGGACTGGAAAAGGGTGAAAGAGTGGAATGGCTGGCGACCATACACCGAAGAAGAACTCTACTCTACATCTTCCATCTATTGTCCAACCTCGCAGCACACAACTTGTACACCACGCATTCTCAATGCACAAGCACTCAATGCACAAGCACTCAATACGCAAGCACTCAATACACAAGCACTCAATACACAAGCACTCACTGCACCCGCCTCGGTCAGATGGCAAGCCCGTTCATGTTTGCTGCATCTGCGTGGCCGGCAACCAGATCTTTCCGCCTCATCTCATCATCCGTCACGGCTTCTGCAGGAACGTCGAGACCATACTTGGCGCAGATCCTCCGAGCCACCGCCTCTCCACTCCACCAGGCTCCCGTCGTCGTGCCCAAGGCGATGAAGGGCGCTGTGTGCTCACCAGCTAGCCACAGTCCTTTCTCCGTCAACCCACCAGCGTCCCGCATGATCTCGATGTCCTGATCGCCTTTCTCGAGGCCGATCTGGAAGTTGCAGTAGCTTCCGTGCCCGGCATACGGGTCGTTTTGCCACTGCGTCATCAGAAATGACGTCGGCTGACAGTCAGGCTGGGTGGAGGAGTAGTTGGGCAGCAGGCGGTAGAAGGGCTCGGCGAAGGCCGTGAGAGCGGCGTCGTATGGTGCTGAGTGCGGCTCTAGACCGGTGACGCGCTGAACAACGGCGGTGGCGCAGGGGCCGTAGATGTAGAAGAGGAGAGTCGGGTGGTTGCAGGGCGCTGGCAGGTGCGCGAGCGACACGAGAGATTGATTCCAGGCTTCCGTGCTGGGGTGAGGGATGTAGGATGGGTCGTGGAAGTGCGCGAAGACGGGAAAACTCGACCCATCTGGGGACGAGGCCGACTCGACCATCCAGAAAGCGGAGGGGAAGGTGACGTATAGCTTTTCGAGCCGGCCGTAGTTGATGTTGTCAATGGCTTGGGACAGCCGGGCTGGGAGGGACGGCGTGAAGGCTGTCTGTCGGTGCCGTTTCAGCCAACCGAGGGGACAAGTGACCACCACGTCGTCGAAGCCCCGTTGGTCCCCTTGGGCAGTGGTGAGAATGACCGGAGGGCCAGAGCGCGAGTCGGCCAGGTCGAAATGGACGACCTCTTGGTTGAAGTGCATGTCCGCCTGACCCAATGCCGTCTGTCCCACTTGGTGCAGTATCCTCTGATACGTATTCGCCACAAAGACATTCTCCCCATCAATGCACTCTTCCAGGAAAAAGAACTTTAGACTCTGCCGCTCGACCGGGTCGCCGACGAAAGGGCCCCACGTCTGAGTCTCTTTCAAGAGGTCGTCGAGTCGGTCCTTGTCCTGGACCTTCCTCTGCCATTGCGCCTTGAAGTAGTCGTACAGACTTGTCTGGGGATTGATATTGGCTGAGTTCTCATCACTGTATTTAAAAGCGTCGATCACCATCTCCCACACCATACTCGACAGCTCCGTGGCTTCTTCATCGGCCCGTCGCTGACCGTGAGAATCGAATAGCGCTCCGGCCTCTTCTGGCTCCATGACCACGGTGCCAGTGCCGAGGGCCAGCTTCATGATTGGGTTGCCCACCGTGCCGTGGATCCAATTGGGTCCCATGTCCATCAAGTAGCCGCCAGACTGCTGTTGGTGAACCCGCCCGCCGATACGATCTCTGGCTTCGTACATGGTTACCTGAACACCACTGCGGGCAAGGACGTCCGCACAGCGCAGGCCTGAGAAGCCAGCGCCGATGATGGCGACACTCGGCGCCTTGCCGGCGGCCCGTCGTCGGGACTGCACAGTGGAGAGACTGCCATTAGAATAGGCGTTATGAGCACTTTCCGCGAGGTCTCTAGAGATTCGAGACATGCAATGCTCGCGTGATTGGAAGCGGACTGAGAGCAGCACAATCCGCGGTACTACGGCAGCCTGACTACGCACAGGCCGACGACGGTATTCTTGGTCTGGCGGCCTCGTCGCAGCTTTCTGATGGAGGATGAGAGGGACGGAAACAAGAAGAGTCAAACGATTGCAAGACTCGGACAGAAGCAAGGTGCAGCAAGGTGAATAGTCACCGATTTATTATCGATACGCCAATCGTGGCCTCTTGGTTGGTTGACCAGCTCACAAATGAGGCTACTGTAGGGTTGGCAACGGCTAGTGACGTCAACAATCGATCCAAAGAGGACTGACTCTGTTCTGTGGTCCCAAAAGCGTTTGCTCCAAAGGATAACATCTGTGCTGGAATACCACGGCCCGATAAAAACATTGACAGCAACTGCAGATCTTTGGGCAGCTGCCTCTCTTCCTCTTTTCATCTCCATGCCCCTTGGCTCAGCGACAGCAGACCTTGGATGCAGTCGAAATCTTCACCTTTGGCGTTCTCTTTGCCGTAAAGCGGCCTCTTGCCGTCGTTGTCGTCCAGGCGTCCACTCGGCCGTGCCGTTGTTGGCGGATCCCGGAAGATCAGTCCTTCATTATCCTGCAGGATCGGTCGATGGTTTGCCGTGGGCTGTGTTCGGCGTAGGGGATGCTCTGAATTTCTAGTCCCCGGCGCCCAGTTTTCCTTATCAGAATCTCTCGACGGTGACCTGTCACACCTGCGCTGCTTGATCACCGTCTCCCGCGTTTCGGACGCGCCATCGAACCCCTGCAAACGAGCCATGGACGACCGGGCCCGAGAAAGCCTCGGTTTGCCAGCTTTGGGAGCCGCCGACGGGGCACGAGGATTGGCTTTGGAAAGGGACGGGCTGAGAGCTTGCGCACGTGATTTATGGCTGTTGGATCTGATGAGGTTGATGGCACTGATTGCGGAGCCAGCCGTTTCAGCTTCCGCTTGCACCGAGAGCGTCTCCTTTGCGGTGCTGTCACAGTAGAACTCCCACGTCCGGGCATCGCGAGATCGACCGAAGCGCACGGGAAAGAGGCCTGGCATGATCGTGGACTGGCCTGACGGGCGGAAGGCTTCCAAGCCATTGGCGACGCTTTTGCTCCTCGTGAGTTTCAGACCCTGCCTCGTCGACGTCGGCGCCGGTGCCAGCTCCCGTTGTTTTGGAGGCGACGGTGTCGGCTCATTATTTGTTCGCACCTTGACCGCTCCATCGACCGTCATGGCGAGACGCACCATGCTGGCCGACCGGCTCAACGGCTCCTTCTGGTGCGCTGACGGTGCCCGGTCAGTCGGTGCGGACGGGCTGGTCTCTGTCTCCCCCGTTTCGAGCATGTCTCCATGTGCTCGCTTCCTCCCACTGCCCGATATACTGCTCTTGTCCTTGTCGAGAATTCCCACCGCTTGCTCTTTCTGGTCGCTGGATCTTGGTTCTCCAATACTGGAAGCCGGCGCGGACTGGTCCTGACTCGTCGTCGTTGGTGACACGCTTTGACGCCCGTCCTCCGAGATGGTGGTTCCGGCCGAGGAAGCAGGATTCAACAGCTCATGAATGCTTGACGCCCTGGAATCAGGCCGGTTCTGATCTTCGCCTGGGGCAGGAGGGGGACCAGCCTGAGGAGGGTGGGATCTCGCCGCACATTGCAATGGCCACGCCGACGACGTTGTGCCGGCTTCAACAGGAGGTGAAATCGGTTGAGAGCCGATCGGTCTCACGCCAGCATTGCGAAGGTGGGCGACCAGCTCGTGAGGTTCCAGGGGCTTGGACCTTCGTCGGTCGTTCTGGCGGCGGTTTTGGAACCAGATCTACAACAGGTCAGCAGGCAGCGGCACACGCACAGCACTGGCGTCCGCACCTGGACCTCTTTCTCTCCCAACTGGACACGACCAACAATCTCGGCCCTCGCGTTCTTGTCGGGCTTGGGGTTCCGTTGATAGGCCGCCTCGAGGACAGCATGATCCTGGGGACTAGCGGAAATGGGTGTGAGTATCGAATCCAAGGGCGCCAGAACGCAGAATTACCTCGTCCTTCGACGTTTGGCCTTCAGGCCCGAGTTGGGCGTCGAAGATATGTCCATTGATAATGTGAGATGCTGGTGGACGTGAAACGAGGTTTGACGTTTGAATATAGTTCCAGAGACCTCGTCCGCCTCTGCTGGTTCAGAGAAGTCCTCAGCCATGCTTCCTCCCGGGAGAAGATCATGTTCAGCCAGGTGGAGGAAGGGTTCATAACAGGATGACGCGCATGGAGCGCGTCGCTGATGGCGCGCCATTGCGGGTGCCGCTCTTGGCGCAATCAATCACTGTGCTGGATGTGCTCTTTTGAGCTTCGACTAAATCAAACCTTGCATTGTTATTATTAGTCGCGACATTGTTAGTATTGGGGTTAATGTGCGGATTCTGGCCACGGCCTTGTGGACAGGACGGCAGAGAAAAGACAAACACTGCCAGATCAACTTCCCCTTTGGTCCGCCCCCAACTCCAACCACGACGTCGGCCACGGACAATTTCCACCACACTCGATCACGTTTCAATGTACATGAGGTGATGCTAAACAGATCAGGCCGAACTCCGAGGAGCCATCAGCATACGGGAACTTGGCCGCAGCCTTCACCTTCCACCTCGTAATCTCTCCAGCGCGGGGAGCGACAAAACGCGCCCACACGTGATGCGGCGAAATGCCGGGGGCGTCTTCAGTTGAATGGGCAAGGCCTGCCAGCGGAAAGCAAAGCCGTGAGTGGTCGTTGATCTTGGGCTTTTTTCTTTTGCAACGTCCCCGCGCATGTGCGCCGCTCCCGAAGAAGCCAGGCAGTGCGCAATGGACGCCCGGTCGCGACCGATGATTCGTCTTATCCAGCCCACAGCAGGCGTCCAACTCCTGCCTCGGGGGGACAGAACTTACGACGCAGCGAGTGAGAATGGTGCAGGTCAAGGAAGAACGCCTTGTAGGGCTGGCACGGACCCTTTCCATATCTGCAGCCTGAGGTGGGCACCAGAATCCTAGCCGTGGTGTGGTTACGTCTTTTGCCTCGACGGACGATTTTCGCTGAGTGTCACAGGACCGCGGCTCTGCGCCTGGAAGGCTGAGAGATCCTTGAGTACCAGCCCGGCGGAGCGCTCTTATCATTCCCCTGTCCGTCCCTTCCTTCTCCTGGTACGACTCAACGGTCCAGCGCAGATCTCAGCCGGTCTCGTACCCGAGCACTTTCCCAGATCAATGTCTCACGGCCATGGCTCCCCTCTCTGTGCCCGAATCGAACATGCCGACCGGCGCGTGACTGGGAGAACGGTTGCAATATGGTGACAGTTGTCTGCCAGTTCTGCCTAGGATGACTCGAACGATGCTGGCGACGATTGGCGGTGATTTCCAGAATCCCCCCTTTGTGAAATTGCCTTCCGTTGCATACCGGTTGTGCGATTGCTCGAAACAACGGCTCATTGGCCCTTTTTTTCACATCCCATGGTCCACCATTTTGCCCTAACGTACAGCCTAGCCTTTCGTTTGCGAGAGAATGGTCTCCTCATGACTGAATATGTCACCCCGGCAGATGCCCAGCCTTCACTAGGCATCTTATCCGCAGTTCATCTACGAAGCCATTTTGCGTGTGGTCCCCTGCATGACCAGGTGGACGCCTCTGAGTCAGTGACAGCTGCGCTGTTGCGTGATTATCTTCTTTTCGATATAACTGAAGGCACTGGTTCACGGCCGACCTCATTCATCATGATCAAAGATGATTAAAGTCGCTGTCGTGGGCACGAATGGCTTAGCTCAGTATATTGCCCATTGCCTCGCCGCGCAGACGTCGCACCAATTTGTCGTCTTGTCGAGAAGAGTTCGCACGGCAACCCCTTCGAGTGCTGATGATGGCTAATCATGTCCAGCCCAATCCAGGCCTGACGGCGAGAGGTTGGCAGGTCTTGCAGGTTAGTACACTGAAGTGAACGGGTTGCCGCCACGAGATGCAACGGCGGAGCATCACATTGATAGACGACGCCGGGGTGGAATATGTCACACATCTCTAATCACTGCCCAAAAACAAGCCTGGCATCCTGCTGACAACTTGGGACCACTGACAGGTCGACTACACCAACGCAGCCGATCTGCGATTTAAGCTTGCAGGTGTGGACACGGTCATTTCAACCATCAGTGGAAATGCTCAATTGGCCTTGATTGATGCCGCGGCTGCTTCCCACGTCCGTCGCTTCGTCCCTTCTGAGTTTGGAGGACCTCCCTCTTTACGGCCGCAGGGCGATCTTCTCGACGAGGGCCGCCACGCCGCCATCCAAAGACTGCACCAACTTGAGTCTACTGGCATGCGGTTCACCGTGTTCACCTGTGGCATCTTCTACGAGCGTTTTGCTCCGGGAGGCATGGCGGCACGGCAACTGGGATTGAGAAGCCAGATCGGCGAAGAGGGGGCCTACTTGATGAACTTTCGGCAGAGGACGGCACAGATACCATACTCGACCGCCACCGGGACGTCTGCTTGTGTCTGTTTGACATCTGTCGTCGACGTGGCCAGATTTGTCGTTGCTGCACTGGATCTTCCTGCATGGCCGAGAGAGTTCCGACTGCGAGGCGAAAGACTCAGTGTCCGGGACTTGGTTGCCATTGCCGAACAGGTCCAAGGTTCTTTTCGACGACGATGGACTTATGACCACATTCACTGACATGCACAGGCCGCCCTTTTGAGATTTCCACCCACACTCAAAGTTCACTCGAGGACGCGCTCAGCTATGCTCGAGCCGTACACGACCGTCGACGCGAAGCCGGTCTTCACCATTTGATTGCGACGGCCGAAGGACGTTTTGACTTTGACAACACCAACCTGAATCAACTGGTCACCGTCAGACCTGAGCGATTTCGTGACTGGCTCGTGCGCGTCTGGACGCCTGCAACCTGAGCCACTACATGACCTGTCTACCGACGACGAATGTCTTGTCTCGCGGAGCTTGCATTGCATTCCAGTTCTGTCACAGGTGCGAGCTTCAGAATCATATCCCTCGGAGTCGCAGGACAAGAGCGCCTGAGACGGGAACCCGAGCTCGATCTTTGGGGACAAAGAGGCCGACCGGGAACAGAATCCGGAACAAGATGAAGGCGCGGCACCGTCAGCAGAGCTTGCATCAGCCCAGATTTCCGACCAATTCCTCCCTGTCCACCTCAACAATGTCTGTGCCGATCAGTGAATGGCATTGACGGGCTCTGGAAGTCGCAAAGACTCGGAGTTGCCCTTGGTGGACGCACAATGACCCCTGTCACGTGACATCAATATCTGAACCTCGGGATAGTGACCTGGCTTTGGTCGTGGACTTAATTTCTTCCGAGAAAGGTGCAGTTGATTCCGCCCAGCTTACATGATAAACTGCCCCAGGCCGGCTGTCCAGCTATGGCATTCAATCTTGCATTCGTTAGATACTTTTCTTCTCCACTCTCTTTCTGTAGCTGCTCTCGCATTCCGCCAAAGTACGGAAGGGACAGACCCGCACCTTTGTTCTTGACCTCGATCTGCACGACCTCGCTCGTCATACGACACGCTGGCTTCGCGCCGGTTGCTGGCAGGAGCCGTCGGAGCCGCGAGAGCGGTAGATGCGACACCTAGAGCAGTAGCAGCATCAGCAACCTCATCTCCGCTACCCCAAGTGAGATCCAATCATTTCGGATTACGAACAATCCACACCATGAAAGCCATCGTCGTCCACGGTAAAGAGCCCACGCTCGAGCGAGACTTCCCGATCCCTAAGCTGCGGGACGACTACATCCTGGTGAAGACGGTCGCTGTCGCTCTCAACCCGACGGACTGGAAACACGCCGCGTACGGGCGGGCGGCGGACGGTGGCCTGCTGGGCTGTGACTTCTCTGGTATCGTCGAGGATGTCGGCAAGGCGGTCACGAAACCGTGGCGCAAGGGCGACAAGGTCGCTGGCGTGGTGCACGGCGGCAACTACGTGGAGCCGGAAGATGGCGCGTTTGCCGAGTACATTGTGGCCAAAGGCGACGTCCAGATGAAGATCCCGGACGGGTTGAGCTTTGAAAAAGCCGCAACCATCAGCCTCGGCGCGATCACCTGTGGACAGGGCTTGTACCAGAAGGCGTTGAAACTGAACCTGCCCACGGACCCGATCAAGGACAAGACTTTTGTGCTCATCTACGGCGGAAGTACGGCCACGGGCGCGCTGGGGGTTCAATATGCCAAATTGTAATCGGCCCGTTGCCTTGACCCATCTTTGGGCTGGGTAAAGACAAAACTCCATTGCTGACGAAGCAAAAATGCAGGTCTGGCTATACCGTCATCTCAACGTGTTCTTCCCGAAACTTTGACTATGTCAAGAGCCTCGGTGCCGATGCCACCTTCGACTACAGGGACCCGGACGTCGGCTCCAAGATCAGAGAGTTCACGCAGAACAAGCTGAAGCTGGCCTGGGACACCGTCAGTGAGGAGGCCTCGGCGCAGATTTGCGCTGACGCCCTCTCCACCGAACCCGGTGGTAGGTACGGCACCCTCTTGCCCGTCAAGATCCCGCGAGACGATGTCGAGGTGACCAGCACCTTGATGTATACCATGTTCGGTGAAGGCTTCAGTTTCGGGCCCCAGCAGATTCCCCCGGTCCCAGAAGACTATGAATTTGCAAAGAAGTTCATGGGCCTCACAGAGAAGCTTTTGGCTGAGGGCAAGTTGAAGACGCATTCCGAACACGTCGGGGCGGGTGGTCTTGTGGGCGTCTTGAAGGGGCTAGAAGACATGAAAGCTGGCAAAGTCAGTGGTCAGAAGCTGGTGTACAAAATCGCCGACACGCCTTGAACCCATGGCTGATCGATGACTTGACCAACCAAGGAAAGAAAGATGCCGAGTTGTTTTGCACCACAATACTGTCCCCATTTGGCTTCTTGCTTTACTCCTGCTTCATGATCGCTGGCAAAATTCTTGTTGTGCTTTGCCAGAAGATGGTACTCTCATCCTTCTCATCAGGTCGTGCGGGCCGCCCTCTTTCACAGCGTTTACATCTCACACGCTACAGCACCCATTGCATTACACCGCGATATCGCTGCCAAAGCGGATCTCTTAGCATCTTTCACTTTGCATTTTCCAATTCTTGTTCTTTCCGCTTCCACCACTGCCCGTCAAGCACGCTCTGTGGCCGGTGTGGAACGCAATCAGTTGCACATAGTGTATGATGATCACGCCAGGACTCGTTATATATTCTGGCAAAGGCTGGACCTACAGTGTTGTACCTCTGCTCATCCGGTCCTTCCCCTGGCGCGGATTGAATCGACTATATCCTGGGAATATCTCCACTCAAAGTCAACCAAAGCCTCTCAACGAAACAGACTAACCGAGCTCGTGTCTCAACTGCCATGCTTGATACCCTATCTGCTTTTCGCTTTTATTGCATCTGTGGCACCCACGATGTTCAACAATGACGTCCAATGCGTTCACTATTGTCTTATGACGGCAAGTCTGCCAATGTGGCTTTGGTGTTTCCCACCTGGACTCTGAACCGTCGTGGAAGTGAGAGACGCAACATGGCTCAAGAGGCACAGCTCGTACGCGGCACTTCCGACAGTCGCCGTGGCAATGCTCGATCATGTCAACTCCCAGGAAATGTATCGCGACGGTCCTTGAGTTTCTTCTTCCACGTCTCGACCGTCGACTTGCCTTCTCTTTCCAAACGCATTTTCTTCTTGCGCTCATACACAGCTCGAACGGTCCGCTTGGTCGCATCTTCACCTTCTTGGAAATTCGCCCGTGCCAGCAGACCGACTTTGTCAACCTGCTCGGGAGTGTAGATGAAGTTCCATGTTGAGAGGTAGTCTGTTTTGTCCGGGTCCACGCCCTCGACTTTCGGATTCGGGAGGAGGGGAAAGTAAATGACGGTCATGCCAGCGTCTGGGTTCATCAGGTGAAAGGTCGATTCTTCAGGATTGTCCCATGCGAGACGTTTGGAAGCCGGGGGCTCTTTCCCCATGGACCGTTCGGCCGTGGTCCCGACCCAGATGGTGCATGGCCCCAGACCACTCTCCGTGTTGGGACGCTCTGTCCCAGTGGTCGGACTCTCCGGGACGTCCAGCCCAATTGGCTCCGTGGTCTTCCTCTCTTGACGACTCTGTTCCCTCGCCTCGGCCAGCTTACCGGCAGCTTCTTGGGGGTTCGTCGCTTGTGCTTCCGCCAACACTTGCGCATCTTCTTGTGGTTTCGCTGACGGCGTGGGCCATCCAGTCCCCATGGGCCAGGCTTTGATGCCTCGCTGCTTCGCGTAGCCGTCCACTACCGACAGCCAATTTTCCCTCTGAATGTGAGCCGATGCGTCGAAAGCGATCAAGATGTCAACATCTCGTCCAGGTCGCAAGAGCGGATAGATTGGGAGATTGTTGCTCATGCCCGCGTCCATCAGCTGCAGGTGTTTATGTTCAAAGACCTCGCCGGGACAGGTCGAAGGCAATTGCTCTTTCATGCCGTACACAAAGTTCGGGATGGTGGCAGGGTCGATCGGATGGATCTTGATGAGATCGTCATTTTTCTCCTCCATCAACTCGTCAAGACTGGAGAACAACGTGAGGCCAGAGAGAATGGGCTTGATTTCTTTGTAATAATGTGCCAACGTGGCGCAAAAGGCGGAACCGTAGATTCCAAGCAAGAGACTTTGCCGAATCTCGGGCAGTGCCATGCCAGCTTCGACGAGCTCGTTCCGGCCTTGGTTGAAAGGTCTTCCGAGACTCCAGGTCGGAATGCCGGCGCCAAATTCTTCGCACCAAACTTCCCACGGGTGCAATTCGATCCATTGGAACCACGCTTCTTTCCGGGCCCTTTCTTTGGTATTTTCCTTCACCGCCACGTTGTCCTTGGCCTGCTCCTCTTCCTTTTGATCGGGGATTTCGTGCCGAACGACGGTGTAGATCGGCATGGGATGCTCTCCATTCTCGATATACATTCGCTGATTGGATAGCTTTAAATCCACGTCGTGCACATCCAAGTCGCCTTTGGGGACCAATAACCGGGCCGCCAGCAAGAGGCTGTAAATATCGACCAATCCGAAAGATGCCTTGGGGTCCCCCTTCATCTTCTCCACGAAGCCGCTCAGGATGAACTTGTTGGTCGGCGCACTGGTGGCCAGCTTCAAGGCCGCAGGAGGAAATGCGATATGGGTGCCGATCCTTGATTTGATATGGTTGAGCAGCGTTTGATGATCCTGCTTGCCCAGCGATGAGTAGTAGAGCGTCTGGAGCCAGCAGCTGCCACTGACACCGGCCGTGTACGTGACACAGTCGAACAGGCCGGCTTCTTGGGCGGACAGATAGCTACTGGTTCCGGCAACCATGGCTCGGAGACCACCACCGCTGCTACTTATGGCAATCGTGGGAACATCTTCAGGATGGATGTCTTTCTCGTCGATCCCCAAATATTTTGCCAGCGCCTTGACTACCCGTCGTTTGCGCTTGTGCCGAAACGCTAGTTCCTCTTCGCAGAGCGTGTCCCCAACTCGAACCCTTGCGTCCCACCTGATCTCTGGATTGATTTCGGGATCATGCGCCTCCTGCCATATCTCGTCGGCCAGGGAGCCCGGCTGCATCGAAAGCTCGACCTGGAGCTTCTGGATCCGGTCAGGAATGAGTCGGGCCCAGGTCGGCATGACAAAATCGGTGATCTTGTCCCCCATGCCTGTCCATTGGATTTTGGCCATTCTTTCCTTGACATTGCGGAATTGGCGCGAGAAGGAAGTCCAAGAGGTTTCGTCATCCTGCTCGAGAGAAGGCGCAACGGTGTCTGGTTCATTGGTGCGGTCAATCAGCTCAGCGGCGTCAGCCGCATCACCTCCTTGCGACGCCCGTTCAGAGGACTCGGTGTGCACAAACTGTCTTTGAACTTGTCGTCCGTAAGCTATCAGGGAGGCATCCTGGACGAGGCCTATGTTCCCGACTGGGGTATCAAAGGCAATCGGAGGGTTCCTGCGGCAGAGGCTGTGCAACCCACTGCAAGCAGCTGCCGCCAGCGTGAACCGGAGCCGGCGCGGGGAGAGAAGCGTTGCAGCGCTCATGGCGGGGGAGCGCTGCAATGAAAGACAGATCAGCAAATGTCATAAGCCATGCCAGGAGCCTGACTACTTGGTCTTTGGGCAAGGACGTGCATTTTGTTGAGTTAGTATCGAACCGGAGAGCTCCGGCATTCATTCTTCTCCGCTTTCCGGTACCTGAAGCTAGTCCCAAATGGATCCGGCCTCTGTCTTTTTGGCCTGTCTTTTGGCCTCTCGAGAAGATCGACCTTCTATCTTTACGCAGAACCCGATGCTTTGAAGTATTGAGTCGGTAGTCATACGCCGGCTGAATCTCCATCACTGATATCTTGCCGCGGGATCATGGCTGGTGGTCATCGGCCATATCCACACACCTCGCAGCGCTAAAAAAGACCAGGCAGACGGGATCCTTTCTGATCCGTATCTAGAGACTAGAATCATTGTACATTTATCCACGGCCTCTCTCCCCAAACCTCTACCATGGGGACCAAAAATGCCGCCTTCGCGGAAGAGAGCGCCGAGGTGGAGGTGCTGTTGGCGTCGCTGGCGAAGACGAAAGACCTCACCAGGCGCATTGCGGCGAGCATGTCACGACTGGATGTCAGTGGCAAGATTGTCAAAGATGCCATCGGGCCGATCTACAGCAATACCCAACAGCTGCAAGTCATCAACCGGAACATCGACAAAGTCAACGAGGCCATTGAGAGACTGAGGCAACCACTCGATGCTCGAGGGCGGGAGGAGGGCATCATTCGGGCGGGGCCCAAGAGTGCCGGTCTCCCACAGTACCTCGCGGCTCTGAAACGTGTGGATAAGGCGCTGACTGACCTGAACTCGTCGAATCTCCGGTCCAATCAACAGGCCATCTCCGACTTTCACAGCCTGCTCTCCACCGGGGTCAATCAGCTCCATGACCTTTACCGTCAGATGCTCCTGGAAGATGCTCAGCCTGTCGAACCATTGCATTATATCACCAAGCAGTTGGATTTCCCCACTATATCGCAGGAGAAAGTCTCCTTTCTCACTCAGATGGCCTCGGCCATTGCTTCTGCTGGAGCACAATCGGCCCGACTCGGCCAGCGCGACGACGACGTCGCAGCTCGGATCTATGCCGACGTCAGGGGTGAGTATCTGCAGAACAGCCTTCAGAACCTCGCCACGGCGTCGGTCAACACGTCGAGACGCAAAGCGACCGACGTCGCCGAAGTGTACCGACAAGGCTCCAGTGGGATCGGGACCTACGCGAGTGGCATGGAGGGCATGTTTTTGGCAGAAGCCCAAAATACCTCTCGCATCTTCCGCACCGACCCTGGCCGGATCTTCAGTATGACCTGCTCGAAAGCACTGGCGACTTTTGCGCGAACGCTTTTGGAGCTCAACAGCGTTGTGAAATCCCGCATTCTGACCGACTGCTTTCTCGGTTATGAAATCCTCGACATCATCACTCCTCTGTCCTTTCGCCTTGAATCTCGCACCGGCCAGCTGCGTTCTCAGTTTGCCGACGCGCTCCGACCAATCCGTGAAAGCGCTCGGTCTTCGCTGAGTGACCTTCTGAATCAAACGAAGCAGCAGGCAGAAGCCATCTCGACCCTACCCAGTGACGGCAACACAATTCCCCTCGTCTCTCAAACTGCCACCCGCCTCCAGAACCTGGCCATATTCGACAGACCACTCCTCGCGCTCCTGTCGTCCATGGGCGATGGAAACTGGCGGGCCCCGGGTACCGGGGCTTCACCATCGAATCTGAGTCTCGAACTCACACCCTCCACGGAGAACCCGACCCTCCTCTCCCATTATCTCCTCGACTTGATGGAGACCCTGATCTCTACACTCATCACTCGCTCCCAAGCGGTCCACCGTACCAAACCGCTCCAAGGGATCTTCCTCCTCAACACGGGGGCCATCCTGGCCCGCGCCATCCAATCCTCCCCGGATCTGGCGCGGTACCTGGCCATCTCCCCTCACAACTCCCGCCTCGATGCGCACCGCAAATCGGCTTCTTCGCTGTATCTCTCTGCCTGGCGTGAACCATCCTCTCACCTCCTGGACACCATCCACACCTCCGGCGGCTCCGGCGGCAGCCGGCCCATGTCCGGTCAACCTATCGACAGCACCTCCATCATCAAATCGCTCTCTTCCAAGGACAAGGACAAGATCAAGGAGAAGTTCAAACAGTTCAACGCCAGCTTCGACGAGTTGGTCGCCCGACACAAGAGCCTGCATATGGAGAAAGAGGTCCGGACTGCCGTGAGCCGAGAAATCCAGGCCATGATCGAGCCTTTGTATGCCCGGTTCTGGGACCGGTACCACGAGGTCGACAAAGGGAAAGGCAAGGTGGTCAAGTACAGCAAAGCCGAGCTGGCGGCGATGTTGGCTACCTTGTAATATAGCGGGGTGTCTGTTGGGATCTTGGTCACAGCCGAATGAACGGTAAAAAAAGCCGGGGAGTAGGATTCACGGAAGAGATCCATATTCCAGCATAATTTGAATTCATTGGTATTCGATGTAAAGTCGCCAATGACGCTGAGGGTATACACGGCGAAAGCCATCATCCAATCCAACATCATTCTCCGGCAGCCTGATCTCACTGCATATAGAATCACCTTACAACCCCACACGTCATATATGTCGTAAAAGGGCAATTTCTTGCCGAATCCATCATTCAGTCCTCTCCCGCATTCAGCCCTCTTCCCGGCCAGGCTGCGTATACTCTGCCACGATGGCCCTCTCCTCCCTCTCCCGATCGGGATTGAGTATGAACCGCACAGTACCCTCGCGACCCCGCTCGCCGATCCTGTGCCTTGACGGTCCATTCGGCACACTCGTCGCAGCCGTACTCGCACTGCCTATCCCACTGCTGCTGTTCGTACTCGGACTCGTCACATCCTTCGGGCTGACGTTCTTACTCGACGTCCGCGAGTGCGTGCCGTTTGTGACGCCATTCACGCTGCCATAGCCCGCCGCCGCATTGCGTGTTCTCGGACTGTCAATGTACTCGGTAAAGCGGGCCAAGTTCTTCGCATCCAGCTCTTCATTCAGAGGGATTCGCACTTCGAGAAAGGTATCGAGAGGAAAGTCTTGGCCGACGATGGTATTGTTGCGGTAATGTGTGTAAAGTTCGAGGAGGTCAAGAAGTGTTTCTGTCGCATTGTCTCAGTTCTGGAATCTTCGAACGGGCACACTCGGATTCAGCATCGTCGAGGTGTGACGTGATCACGTACCCATTACCATTCCCCGATCAATGCCCCATCGGTCATAGTCTCTGCCCTCTTCAATGTCCGCGTGGTGCTGGTTTAATAAGCGGCCAGCAAGTTCTAAACAAGCAAAAGCCAGCGTGGGTGTGCTTTGCTTAAGAGGGGCAAAGGTGCGATAGAGGTCCAGGGATATACTGTAGGCAGTCTTCACGACGGAGGAACGCTTCTCGTAGCCGTAGTGCTTCGCCAGCTTGATCATGAGCTGTTGAGGATGCCGGTTTCGAAAATCGAAGCCTGATGCCTCCAGCATTAACCGCTCGAGGCCGATAATGGTGCGAGAGTGCTGCTCGAAGATCTGCAGGGACGGTTAGCAAAGCAGGCTTCCCAGGATCATGGATCAGATACATTATCGTCGGCAGATAATTGCTCCGATCTCGGCACTTTGAGGTTGTGTGCAGCACACAAAATGTCGCGAGACTTTTTGAGCGTGTCTTCGATCTTGCAGGCCGTGAAGAGCGCGGCCGCCGCTGCATCCTTGACCCGTCATGTCAGTGAGGAGGAGAGAAGCAAGGGCGGTCCATCCTTACCACAAAGCTATATTCCCCATCTGAATGTGCGAGACGGAATTTGTGATAATATACCACGGCCGTGTTGAACGTGCGCACCGGTCTGGAAGCTGTCAGGATTCATTCCGAGATCACGGTTTCGCCACCATGTCCGCCAGTCCCTGTTCTTGTCGAATCGTGGCAGGACCGACTTACAGCTTCAGCGCCCGTCTCACATTGTCAATCCACTGGACGCCGGCAAGTCGGATGCTGTCCTCTCGAGCCTGGGCCACTCCGATCTCTCTCAAGTTCTCCTGAATGCTCTGCTCGAACACGAAACTTTTGGCCACTTGGACGTAGTTAGGCAGTCGTCCATTTCGTCGCGTCTGCCCGTCTCCTCCTGCACCGTTCATGCTCCCTGTTGTATTGATGAATGAAGGTGCCCTTTCGCTTCTGCGTTCATTTGTACCCGGAGAGTTCTGAAAGTTCTCCAAGGCTGGTGGGCATGAACGAATGATGGCAGTGACTGACACGGCTATACCTCGGCGGCCTTGGCAGCAGTCGCAAAACTCCTCTGGATTCAACATGGCCAGTTCAGGATAGAGTTATTCTCCGTCACGGGTTTCCATGACCAAATGTACGACTAGAAGTGACAAGGAGTGATCGCGCTGGGGTCTACCATACTGGTGTTGAAAGGAGCACAAAACGAGAATCAATGGACATGGTTTGCAGCATTCTTTCTCCAAATTTTAGTCGCGAACAAAATGCACCGGAGGAGGGCAATGGACCTGCTAAAAGCTCGCTGCTATAAATGTCCGGCTGAACCCAAGTGTGAACCCAACTCTGAAAGCCTCCGCCAGTTGGAAACCATCACGCATGCAATGTTGCTATATCCCGCACACGTGCGCCGCCCACTTGTCTCCGTACTGAGAATTAAGAGCTGCCAGAGACCGGTACAGTCTCGGCCTTAGAATCAAGTTTCTTTACTTCGCGCTCCACATCATCTTCATCCTCTTCCCGCGTCCTCTTCTTGCCTCCCGCGGTCTCAGCATTTCCGGGAATGGTATGGGCAACTTCACCACTGGCACCGCCTTCTTGCTCTGCCGACTCAACGGTGTCGGTTGATTCTTGGTTCTCTTTCTCGTTCTGGGCCTCGACCACCGCCTTCGCTTTGGCAATTGCTTCGGCGCGTTCAGAGTCTCGCTTGACCCTGCCTTCATCCTCGGCGGTAGCTTTGACGAGAGGTACACCCCTGGATCCTCCGTTAGCCACTCGAAGACGTACAACTTGGATCTGACTCACCGGTGATCGCGCTCCACACGCTCAAACTTCTTCCCACCTCGGCCGTCACGACCTCGATGATCTCTCCGCTTGTCGTCTTTGAACCCATTCTTTCGGTCTTCCTCGCGACGTGTTCTCCAATCTCGGTCGTCTTCGTCGTCCCGCTTCCTCTTGCCGTCTCGGTTACCATGCTTATCGTCGTATCTGCGTCCTTTGGATTGATTATTCGGCTTGATCTTGCCCGACTTGATATCTTCGACTTTCTTGTCGCAGTATTCCTTCTTGCTCACGATCTGCAGATCCCTCCCTTGAAACTTGGGCTTGGGATCCAGGGCAAGGAAGGCTTTTTGTAGATCTTCGCTCTCGAACTCGACGAAGACGCTTCCTTTGAAGTGCTTGGTCTCCGACCGTCGTAAACGAACGGCATTGGTCGGGCCGTAAGGGGCGAAAAAGGCCTCGATGTCGAATTGTGTGCTGGGAACCTCGTCACCAAACCCTTTGGCATAGATGCTGCGAGGCATGGCCCGGTCTTCAAAAACTCGGATGGCATCCGGATCGGGGCCATCGTTCAGGCTCTCTGGGAGCGGCTCACGTCTTCGCACGCAAGTGTCATTGTCCGTCAACTCGAGAAATTTGGACTCGCGCATGGCGTCGACAATGGCGGAAAAGGGCTGGAAATGGCGCATGCGCTTGAAGGAGTGAAGAATCTTGAGCTCGACCGGGTGGTTCTGACTCCCGCCCACTTTCGACAGAAGGAACTTGTCGTTCGGGAGGTTGGAATCAGAGAAATAAAACTCGACCTATTATGGGGCAGAGGTCTCGTCAGCACAAATAGCCATCATCGAGCCTTCCGTCATACCTGCTTGCGAATGGCAACAGGGTCGCTGCTCTCTTCCTGCGCGGTCAAGTCTGACTTAATGTTGTCCCGGTAATTGCGCGCCTGGTAACCGCCCCGTCCGCGACCCGGCCGGCCGCTCCCCCGATCTGACCGGCCTTCCTGTCGTCGCGCTCGAGGCTTGTCGGCGGCATCCTTGGCCTGGACGGACGAGCCCTGCTCAGCGGTGGCAGACTCCCGGTCTTTCTCAGGCACATTCTCCTCGGAATGGACCTTGTCCGCTGCGGGGACCGTCGCCGAGGTACCGTTGGTCTCCTTGGTCTGGCCTGACGCCTCACTTTGGTCCTGCAGTTCAGCGAGCATCTTCTTCACTTCTTCCGCCGACTGTGCATTTTGCTCGAGAGGAGCCTGCCGGGCGTCGGTGACGGCTTCTTCAGCAGACATTCCGTCGGAGGCACCGCTGGTCAACCTGAAGCCTGCAACTTGGACCAGACTTCTGCCAGCCGATGAGGAACTTGTAAAAGATCGGCCGGTCACTGCGAGGAGTCTGAAACCGAAGATGATGCTGGGGGGACGCGGGCGAATAAATAACACCCACAGCACAGTACAAAGGCCTAGGAGGACAAGAACTCTGATGCTAATAAATTGTACAAAGTCGCCAATTATTCGCGGATTTGCAGCCGAGGGCGGGTTGGCAATGCTATAGCCTGCACTCAAAAATTTCTGGAAGAGAGCCAGAGCGGGGTGCCAAGAATATAGTCACATGACCTGCAGATTCTTCTGCAGATCATCCTTGATTTCCTTTTCTGTTTCGCGATTCTTTTGAGACTGGAGATTACATGTACTTGGCTCTTGTAGATAGCAGCTCTCCTGGAAGCAGGAGAGCGGGGAATTCCAGGTTGATGATTTCGCTGATGTTCAGCCAAATCAATCACGTGACCTGCCTCCAATTTTCGGGGGACACCCCTCCCCCGGATCACGAAGATTGCTGTTGTTCACCTAACCACGCTTTTCCAACCATGTCTATTATTCTACACTGATTAATTGCTGCCTTGAGCTACGATGATGTTTTGCTAGGAGTTACACACATTTACTGGCTGGAGTTGCTGCGCAGTGCCGAACACCAATGGACAATGGAGGTCGCTACCAAAAGCCCTCGCTCACCGCCTTGCAAGCGGTAGCTTATAGACACCGGTTAGCTAGCCTAATGTTACGAGGGCCATAGGCAGTAATCTTCGGGGCTTGGAAGTACAACAGACTTCGGATTCAGTGTCGAAACTATTTGGGACGCGAAATGGAGACGACGACGAGATGAGCATTTGGCTATTGCAGACGAGCCGAGGGAACCAGCAGCTCGTCCAGCGCCTCACCTACCAGTAACGCCGGTTACAGACTCACAGTCGTTCGTGTTGTTCTTCGGATGCACCACCACTTGATTTTCATGGAGATAGAAGCTGCTCTCGGCAAAGAGCTACTCCTGCACCCAGGTATTCATTGCCCTTTGAATACGACATTGTTCTTCTTGAGTCTTGTGTCAAACTCGACGCCAGACAACCTCAACGCACTGGCAATTTAGCCCCATCTTCCAACTTGATATCCTCAACCCTGACTCCAGGTCTGCTTCAACCTTGTTTGCTCGCCACGTTCTCAATTTCCTCGGTCCCCATGGCCAGCTTCGCATCAATTCCGTCCGCGAAGCCTGATTCATCGAGGTCGTTTTGGAACACCACGACATCTGCGCCGTCGCCAAAGAGGGCTGCAATCTCCTCCAGTGGCTTTCCCAGAGTGTTGGGGAAGTAAAGGATGGCAGCAGCGCATCCGATGGCGGCCTGGACGATGAAGAAGATGTAATACTTCCACCCAATGCTCGGGAATGCAGCAGGGGCGGCCGAAGTCCAGACAAGGTTGGAAAGACACATGGCCGCTATGCCGAGGGCAAAACCCTGGGCGCGCACTTGCGATGGCCAGATTTCTCCAATGTAGAAGAACATGGGACCGTCCATGCACAGCACGTAGAAAAATACGTAAAGGTAGGTCATCGCCACAGCAGCAGCCAGGCCAGACCTGTTGGTGGTCCCAAGGTAGTTCTTTTGCAGCGCTGCCTCGACAATCAAGGTGCACATGCAAAGAAAGAAGCCACTGGCGATGAGCAACTTTCGGCTGACCCTGTCGACGAAGGTCATGCAGACGAGCGGAGCAAGCATGGCAATGCAAACCCAGCCGGCCAAGAAGAGCAGGGTATCAAGCGTACCGTAGCCCAGCTGCGAGTAGATGACGGCACCATAGTCTCGTATTTCGTCAGTGACAGCTCTGTGAAAGTGGACAGGCAAAAGGACTCACTGTTAATGACAAGAACTCCAGAGCCCACCATGCACCAGGTCAGGCAAATTGTGATTAAAGCTCGCTTTCTCATGGTGGGGTGTTTGAAGATCTCCAGGTACGACATCTTGTGTGCGGTGTCAAACTCGATTTGCTTTCGAATTTGGTAGTACTCCATTTCAGCGAAGTGGTCAGACTGAACCGTGCTGGCATGAAGACTTTTTAAGATGGTCAATGCCTCTTCGTGTCGATCCTTAGCGATGAGGTATCTGGGTGACTCGGGAAGCCAATAGATGGCCGCAAGAAGAAGTCCGGGGAACAGCATCTGCAGGCCTGTGGTGCCTCGCCATTGGCTATTGCCACTCACAAAGTAGAAGCCGACTCCAATAAAAGAGGACGACACGTATCCCAGACCAATGTTCACGGCGATGATGTTCCCAAGGACACCACGATGAGAGGGGGGTGTGATTTCCGTGACCCAGGTTGGGATGGTGCAGAGAAACTGATACGATCTGCATAAATTTTTCAATCTTGGTGTGCTTCAAAGAATGGAGTCGTACTCACGACCAGCCGCAGAAGAAGCGGAAAGCGATGTAGACGCCAATATGGTTCGACCCAGTGCAGATCGCTGAGGCAACGATCATAATACCAGCTGATACAATGGCAGACGCCTTCCGGCCGTAGCGGTCTGCTAAAACACCATGGCAGAAGGACCCGAAGAAGCCACCGGCGTAGTACAGCGCCAAGACAGCAGAAATGAGGGCATTCGCGTTTGTTGCAGTATCGAGACCCATTGTTGAAATGAACGAGGGCTGTCCCAGGGTTGAACCAATGACAGCGTTGGAAAAGCCAAAGGCCGCCGAGCCGAAGCAGATGAAGACGATGATGAACACCAACTTTGCTCCGAAATGGCGACGGCCATGTTCAGCACTTGCTCCGTGGGCAGTCATGGTTCAATGGGGAGACGTAAGGAGTCTCGGGGGAAGAAGGTTTGGTCAAGGTCAATACAAAGAAGCCCAAGCTGGCAAGAGGAGTCTGCTTTTCAACCAGGAACAGCTCCGAGCAGGATATAAGGGGAGGAATAGCTTGATATATGTTGTTCTCTTACACTTGGTGCACTTCCCCGGGCCCAGGGTTCGGCAAGGCACCGATGGGGTAGCTCCGTGCGAGACGCGGTGTAGAACTCGTGGAGCCCAAGCTTTCACGAGAAACAAGGACTTCAGCGGGGAACAGAATGACTCCGGGACATCCCATTTCTACCCCATATGCGCCACAACACCCTATTTGCGCCACATACTGGGACGTTGGATGGGGTGTCCCGGAGTCATTCTGGCGGGGAAAACGGTCATCTGTTCTCGGTGCAATGGAGACAGCATAAAAGCTACTGCGTTATACACCTTCCATACACTCGCTTGGTTGAACTCATGAGAAGATGTGGATATACTCAAGTACGTTGAGAGATGACTGACCGATCGTGCAGTCAACTACTACGGTGTTACAAGCCAAGCAAGCACCAAGATAAGTGAGAACGTCTCAAATTTCCTATCAAAGATCTGGAACTCCTACTTTTCATAAAGTTTTCTTGTCAATGCAAATCTATTATAAAACTTGTAGATGGACACGAGAATGACTCGGGGCACCCCATCAGGACACGATGGACACATCCTCGGGCAGGAGGGCCCTCACCACTATCTCACACCCTGCACAACCGCGGTAAAGCATTGAGCATGGATTCGGCGTGCCTCCGCATTTCGGTATTGACCGAGGGGCCCGGACCCTGGGGCCGTCTGTTGTCGGTATGTGCCATGGGCGCGAGTGCCCCGGGAAGTGGGGTAATGGAGAGATGCGTAAAGCTGAGATTGGGGGACTGGGATTGGTTTCGGTCTAGAAAGCATATGATTGGACACCTCCCAACGCCGTCCGGGGTGCCCCGCCGGGGCTCCTGTGCAAGGGTGTGCCGCAGGGGGAGAGATTGTGACTTGCTAGCGCTTGACCAGCAGGGCGGAAGCTTCTCGCACTGGTATGGACGGCAAAATGCAATTCACAGTACACATCCGGGAGAAAAGATATAATCTCGGCTCATTGATTGTCAAGTCCAACATGACATAAATCACAAGCATATGGGCCAGTGCCAATCCACACCAAAATTCGACATGCAATTATGCTCCATCAGACCACTCAATTGAGTCCAAAATTGATAATCATAGCAAAAACATGCGTTATTTCCCCTGTGAGCATTTCAGCTCTTGTAATCAGCTCTGGCCCGGAAAACCAGTCACCACCAAATTTGGGGGCCAAGATCAGCTGTACCCAGCTGGAACCAACAACAAGCGTCCTAGAAGCTTCCTAAGGCAAGACTCTACTGAAAAACAGTGCTACAACCCATTATCAGTCTCTTAGATCGAATTTTGGTGTGGATTGGTGGCGGCCCACATGCTTGTGATATACGTTACATCACATCTCTAGCAATACATGCAACTTGAGGCTTTATGTCAGACTGTGTGAATCAGGAGTCAACTGGCCTCTTTCTATTGATGGAATCTAGAGGTCTTTATGTACACACAATTGAGGAGCGAGATACCACAGGCTGAAACACTGTTCCCTGGGCAACCAGTTGACCTGAAACATAGGATCTCATCAAGCTCCTTGTGGAGGCTGACACTTTATGTACCACCTCGGAGGCCACCAGTTCTCAGGTGGAAACCGCCATCAACAGGAAGGGCAATTCCTGAAATAAAGGCGGCTCTTGGTCCAGATAGAAAGACCACCGCGTTGGCAACATCCTCGGGCGTTGCATGGCGGTTGAACAGATGCTCGTCCACAGTGGCGGCCACTTCCTGCTTTGAAAACATCAGAGGTGCGACCACGTTGACCCGGATCTTCTCTCCAGCGTAGTCGAATGCATTTGTCGTGACGAGGGCTCATGGAGATCGAAAACCGGGAAAATAAGGGTAGTGGGCCACTAAAGCAAGCTTCCCAGGTCCACGCCTCGGGACATCCGAGGAGGCAAGCGTGAAGTTTTGTGGGCAAAGGGCCAGATGAGCTAATGAAGTTCACTTTACCTGACCATTCATTGCTGGCCTCCCGCTAAAAGTCGAGGATTCCTTGGGGCAGCCCATGTAGCCGCCCCTCACAACACCCCATTCTAACATCAGCAATGTTGGCATCTGTGCCCATCCAAATTTTTATGTAATTGGATGTACCGTTGTTGAAGCGGCGGATCTATACAGATGAGGCTGCAAATTTGGCCTGAGGCTACTTTGTATAGAAAAACCGCGGTGTTGATGATGTCAAGGTGGAGATCACGTGACTGAGTGAATAGTTTGATCCTTTGATTTCCTTTCTTGCCTCACCACTGTGAGATTAAAATTGCTCGTATGCGGAGTGGTCTATATAAGATAGATAGATGCCCTGCCAGTGGAAAGGGACGGGGATTTCCAGGTAGCTGATTTCGCTGAACCTACAGCCAAACATATCACGTGACCTGCCTTCAAAGGTAATCGAATTCAAGCCGAAATCTCCCGGAATCTAGGCAGGTAGCGCGATGAAAACTAGGTGGTTTGAGAGGGCATCATCGTCGCCAGAGTCAGGCTGCTGAACATCGTCGTTGACTGCAAGAACCTTCCGTTATGTCTTGAACTTAATGTCGTCTGCCCGCTCCCGGCACAATTGGTCAAGAACTGACTTGGGCGTTTGACAGAGCAAGTCCACGGCCCGCTGTACTTCAAGGGGACATTTGAAGGCATCTCAGCCTACATGAGGGGACTGGGCCTGGGGCTATGAATCTGAAAAGAGGAGGAAGGGTCTGCTGCCTTGGCACCTAAGAGAGTTGACCCGGAACGGATTAAGTCTCTCTCTGGAAGATATCTGGGTGCCGAGACAAGGGACATTCACAGTTCCTGAGGTGACTGCTGGCTAGATTCTGCTCTGAAGGAATCACGGGACATGCCACTTTACTCAAATGAAGATGTTAGTTACCGGGCCGCGTGAAATGCCATCGAGCTTCATGGAATGGCTGTTGGGAACACAGGCATTGTTCACTTCATGAGCGCTTGGCCTCCGGCACTCCTAATTCACCACCGTAGATAGTATCAATCAACCATCTACTCGATGCCTGGTTCATCAGATGGTCACCTCCCCCACAGTATTTTACAATTGCTCATTGACAAAGAGACCAGCCATGCCCTGCCCGGTGCCGATCTATTTCCAACAGTTAGTCAGTCGTCCATTTGACCGCAGAGTGGCGTTGCCGAGGATCTGAGGCAGCAACAAGGGAAGACCACTACTTACACACATGCTGGTCACCAGAATCTTCTTCTTCGTCCTTCTGGCCTCACTCAGGATCGTGCAGATTTGTCGGGCACCAGTGGCACCAAGCGGGTGTCCCAAGGCAATGGCCCCCCCTCGGGGGTTGACCTTGGCATGGTCAAGACCCAGCACGTTCAGGCAGTAGACGGCCATGGAGGCAAAGGCCTCGTTGATCTCGAAGATGTCAATGTCCTCCTTGGTCAGATGGAACTTGGTGAGCAGTTTGGGGATCGCAGCAGACGGGCCAATGCCCATGATGCGGGGGGGAACGCCGGCCACGGTCGCGCCGCAAAACTTGGCCATGATGGGCTGGCCAAGCTCGAGCGCTTTCGAGCGCTTCATCAGGATGACGGCCGCAGCTGGGGCAGTGTCAGCTTTCTGCTGGTCTCGATTGCGTCGAGGAGAGGGAAAGAAGGACACTCACCACCGTCCGTGACCTGGCTGGCGTTGCCTCCGCTCGTCTTGTCGCCGAATTGGGGCATGGCCGGCCGGATCTTCAACAGGCTCTCCAGGGTGGTGCCGTATCTCGGGCCTTCATCCCGGGTCAGCGTGATCTCCGTGAGCTCTCCGGTCTTGGGATCCTTGATCTTGGTCGTGATCGGGACGATCTCGTCATCAAACAAACCGGCCTTCTGTGCCACCTCGGCGCGCCGAAAGCTCTCGCAGGCATACTCATCCTGTTGCCTTCTCGAGATGTTAAAGTCGTTGCCCACATTTTCCGAAGTCTGAATCATGGGCTGCATGCAATCGGCCGCATCCTGGTTCTTCAGGATCTCCTCATGGAAAGGCTTATCGAGTCGGTCCCCTCCGTTGGTCATGCTTTCGGCGCCGATGGCCACTCCAATGTCGATGCTCCCATTCGAGATTTGGTTCGCAATGTCTTGCACCGCCTTCAGTCCGCTGGAGCAAAATCGGTTCACACTACTGGCACCAGCCGTGTTGGGGAACCCAGCCGCAAGCATCGCAGCGCGGATCTTGTATGCCGCCTTGCCATCGCTGACCTGCACAGCCTCTGTTAGACTTCCGTCCTGCTGTGATGGCATCTTCCTCGAGCTGGACCACTCACATTTCCGAGACAGACGTCTTCCACCAAGCTGGGGTCGAGGTTGCTCTTCTCGATCACCTTCTTGAGGAGACTGTAGACGATGAAGTCGAGCTCCGTGTCCTTGAAACCGCCCTTCTTGCCCTTGGCGAGAGGCGTCCTGATGGCAAGCGTGATGACAATGTCGTCTGGGTTCTTCTGCGTGCTGTCCGAATCATGGTCAGCACACTCATGACTGATGCGGGGATTTCGCGACGCTTACATGGTCGCGACGCCGCTTTTCGAGCCCGTCAAGTGGGAGAAAATCGAACCTAGTCTCTGAGTGGCCATTTTGAAATTCTCGATTCCACAGACAGAAATCAGACAGTGAGCTTTGAGGACTCGAATGCAAGCAGGAAGTGTCAAAGAGTCAGCGAAGATGGCGACAAGAAAACATTAAAGGTTCCAACGAAAGTTCGCCGTGAGCCGAGGCAAGTCTCCAAAGTGCCTATTCCAGTTAGCGACCCTCGGCCAAGATCATTGTCCCCCAAAATGGGGATTAGTTATCAAAGGATGGCAGGCTTGCCAAGCCGAGCCCAGGATTGCAAAGTAATAGCTCCAAATTGCTTTGCTCATGGCTCAAGGTAAAATAGCAGATGCTCACGTCTGGAAACGCCAGGTCAAGATTCGGGGATGAGTATTGGAAATCTCTCGACCGAAGAGCAAACATTGCTATCTCCAAACAAGGACATCTGTTCTCAGCGTTGCAAACGCACAATGCGCCGTGCTTGAAACATTAGGCTATATGATCAAGGGCGACCTTACGCTCGTACAGATAGAGACTAAGGAAGCTTAATGCTGAAGCCTGCAGTATGCGGCAGAGCTCTCACTGCTCATTACCCATCACGTCGTCGTGGCTTCGACACGGGTTCCCAGTGAGGCTTTGGAGCCGAGCTTCTCTTAAAAGTGCCATGCATCGGTGTATCTCGGTATTAGCGCCTCTTCTTTGGTTTCTGGAACGGTTTCTGTTCTGTTCCTTGGGTAAAGAGGTGTCTGGCGTCAGCCCCTGTGGATCGAGAGACCGCAGCTCGTCATCGTCTTCGGCTAACGATGTTAAGTCGGCGTTTGATCCTGAGAGATGGTGACTTTCCGGGTCTTGCGAGAGTCCAGATCTGGGAAATTGCAGTTCTGATTCATGCGACAGGTCAAAATGTATGTCGGGTGGTATTGCGTCGAGAGCCGAACACAGTCTTTTGAAGTGAGCCGGCATCTATACATCATAGATGTTCTTGGTAAACTTGTATGCCGTCCATTTCTCTTTCCCTTCTCGTTCGGTGAAGTCCAAGGTTCGGATTGAATGGCGGTAAAAGGTGGCCTTCTTGCCTTCGACTACAGGATAGTGACCGTAGATTCTCACCGACCGGTGATCATGTGAGATGGAGAAGGCCAGTATCTCTCGTTGAAGCTCTTTCTCGCGCTTCGCCCATCCACCAGTCCTGGACTGGAAACGAATGAAGCGTATCCACAAAAGTAAGAGCAGCTGATGCCGGAATTGCCATCCAAATATTTGGGAGTGTCGCTGACCTCCAGATAGTCATCGAGGAAAGCAAGATCAGCAATTGATCCAAATTTTCGAGACAAGAATAACGAGAGCGATATTTGGTGTCGGTTTTGGCATCTCGACAGGGGGCCTGTTAGCCCACAGACCCACAATCCGCAATTTAAGTGCTTATTATAGTGCGCAACGTGGATCTATCATCAAATTATGAACAGCTTTATGAACACTATTTGGGTAATCTTTAGTAAGCAGGGCCAATCGTCATGCGTCAAGACTGCAACATGGATCAGTACATAAATCCCAGAGCTTGGTATTGCCCGAAATACCTGCGAAATCCCAGCTAAGATCGATTTATTTATCAGCCGATCTTACTCGTTGGTGCCGCCTCAAAATCAGCTCAAAGCTAACAGACGCGATACAGCACACTGCAGCTTTGTTTTTCGCAATATGAAGCAGGCAAGATCTTCAATTGCATCACCCTACATTAACCCACACCTGGATAAAGTAAACTCCATTTGTTATGAACACACTCTTGGCACGATTCTCCTGTATAAAGCCTTCCTGCCTTGCCATAGCTAGGAAATATCATCCTTCATCCACCAAACCTGAAAGCCCCATAATACCATTCCAATACTTCATCTCACAACATCTCAGTCGCAAACTCTTAAGCTGCGCAGCTTCGCTTATTGGACTTGATAATCCCGATCGAGCTGCCCTATTTCTAACATGAAGGAAACTCGCGTCTACAAGGACGACGCTCAGGGTCTCAAGATCCAGCTCCATGACGTCCCTATCCCTGCGCCAGCATCCGACCAAGTGCTGATCAAGGTTGCGGTCTCTGGCTCCAACCCCAAAGACTGGAAATTTCATTCGCTTTTCTCCGAGTATAACGGATTCAACTCTGGCGATGACATTGCTGGCATCGTGGAAAGTGTGGGCAGTGAAGCCACATGGGAATTCAAACCAGGCGACCGCGTTGCCGCCTTCCACACTATGATGAGCCCGTCAGGGTCTTACGCCGAATATGCCCTCGCCTCTGCGACCACGACATTCCATATTCCTCCAGGAACCAGCTTCGAAGAAGCCGCTACCATCCCTCTGTGCGCCATGACTGCCGCTCTGGGACTATTTTCCAACCTCCGTCTGCGAGAGCCCTGGGCCAACGTTAGTCAAGCACGAACACGCGTCCAGCAGGGCGGCATCATCGTCTATGGCGCCGCCAGCGCCACGGCCGCCTTTGCTATCAAACTGCTCATGCACGCTGACATCCACCCTATCCTCTGCGTCGCAGGAAACGGCATCCCCTTCGTCAAAACACTCATCGACCCTGCCAAAGGCGACAAAATCATTGATTACCGCGAGGGCAACGATGCCGTTGTCAAAAACCTGGCTGCTAGTGTTCCTGCTGGCCAGACCTGCGCCTATGCCTATGACGCCGTCTCAGATCATCAGAGCACCACCAACATCGCCCAGGTACTCGATCCACATGGCCACATAAACCTGCTGTGGCCTTTCGGTGAATACCCGAGCATCCCCAAGTCTGTTCACCAGACCAAAGTCAGCGTCGGTGTCGTGCACGAGGACAAAAACTATCGCGAGTTTGGATACACCTGGTTTCGTCTGTTTGGCTACGGCCTCCAGCAGGGTTGGTTAACGGGCCATCCATATGAAGTGTGTGAGGGCGGTCTGCAGGGTGTCGAGACTGGGCTGAGGAACCTAATGAACGGCAAGGCTAGTGCGGTCAAGTATGTTTTCAGAGTGGCAGACACGCCTGGTTTGGCAGAAAGCCCCTGAATTGAACTATGGAGCTTGAAGGTATCCATGGAGAGGTCATCGAGATCAGGTCCTGGTCAGGGGATGGTGTCCTCAAGGGATCAAAGCGATCAAAGCCCATAAGGTTCAGCTGATCAGGCGACACGCCATCATGTGGTTCACATCTTCGAGATTGATGCCTTCAAAGACCGATTTTCGCCGCTGTCGTTCTGTTCGAGCGCGATCCCCGTTGATGATCCCCTCTGGAGCTCGTCTTGCTGCGACTGGAGACTATTCGAAATGGATCCTTGGAGATTTCCCCCAGGAGGAGGATCCCAGGAGAAAATTCCTGGGACCCTAGGGCTTCTGGGACGATATGTGTGAGGTTTCCTGTCCGCTAAGGCGACAGCTATGTTTATAGGCAGGGTGACGGGATCGCAGGGGCAGAGAATGTAGATGCCATTGCGTAGTCAAACTAATCTCCAAAGAATCAGGAGGGTATACTCGAGGTTTCCGCCTTATATACTCGCCCTAGCGCCGCCTCTTGGCTCCAGCCTCGTGATCCTTACAATATGAGTCCTCCGAGACTTCTCCAAGGCTCCTAGGACCTTAATGTGCATTGTGTTTTACATCTTAACGGGTACGCGTTTGCTAGTTTAAACTACTTCACCTGGTTCTAATGTAGATCACTAAAGCGTGCACTCACAGTCGCCAGTATTAGGTGTACTGTCATCCTGCCACGTTTTGAACTCTCTCCAATCGTTGTATGCCTTTAATGATTAATTGTATTTGCGACGTGCAAAACTCTTTGGATGCCTCTTCGAGGAGCCTGTATAGCTCCTGGTACCCAAAATGGACACTAAGTCGGAGGTTCCGAAATGGCTCGTTGATGTAGACCCAGAACAGTCACTGAAAATACAGGAACAGGATCTCAAGCTCATGTACTCCCTGCCCGCTGAGGATTCGAGGAGGCAAGCGTGAAGTCTTGTAGGGCAGTCCGCCAGATTCTTAGCCTAATTGTTGACCAGTTGACCTAAGTACGGAATGGTTGTTGGCCAGTTGACCTGTTGACCAGTTGACCAGTTGACCAGTTGACCAGTTGACCTGTGGACCAGTGGACCTGTTGATCAGTTGACCAGTGGACCAGTGGACCTGCTGACCAGTGGACCTATGGACCAGTTGACCCAGTTGGCCTGTGGACCAGTTGACCTGTTGACCTGTGGGCCTGTTGACCAGTCGACCTATGGACCTGTTGACCAGTTGACCTGTGGACCTGTTGACCAGTTGGCCTGTGGATCTGTTGACCAGTTGACCTTTGGACCTGTGGGCCTGTTGACCCAAGTATAGAATGGCTGCTGACCAGTTGACCTGTTGTCCAACGATATGGAGGAGAGAAGAGGCTGGCGATTCCTTTTGCACGATATCAAGCACATCATCCGTGGATTGCCCGAGGAAGTCATTTCGGTCCTGTAGCAATACTTTAGTCGTCGACACGGTTTCAGCCAAAGAGGAAGGCTGTAAGGGATGTCGGGAAGAACGGTAATCCAACAAAGCTTGGAATATTTTGGCCGCAGGAGAGTGCTTGTCAGATCCCTCTAGAGTCCGAGTTCGCCTGGCCGGGGATGGTTTGTCGGGGTGTCCACTAGAAAATGTCAAAGCTGGATGGAGGGCAGCGGGTACAACATACCTGCGGCAGTCGGAGAAATTCACTGCATCTCGTACCGCCTAGACGAGTCACTTCCTGTGTCGCTGTGAAGCAGTGAGTACCACCATCGACCGTCAAGCGAGTAGAGTACTCATATCTGTTGGGTGCGGCAAACAGTAACAAGCGCTTGAGTCCACTAGCAGGAGAAGGTTCAGACCACAAGGTTGAAAGGGTTTAGAGCCAACGTGCAACTACATATTTACCTGCCACCAAAGCATCGAGAACATAAGGCTGCAGTATATCAATGGCATGTGGTCGGCAAATGAATTAATTTCGGCGGACCAACACGAACTGTGCCTTCCATGGGTTGCTAAGCCTCGCGGACTCGCTCAGAGTCTTCCATTATTGTGTTGGTTTCGGCTTTTAGGTGTGTGAGTGAACAATTGATCGATTAGGAGACTGTCCAAAGCTTATCTTCTTGCCGTCACATAATCGACAATTTTCAAGCCCATCAGGCCGAGCCGAGATTGAACCGCTGTGGCTTGACAAGGCTGGCGAGAACATTCAGTCTTGACATTTAGCTAATAAGAGCGGAGAGGGTTAGGGCTACACCCAGTTTGGGAACCAGGGTACTGTCTTGGGGTTAAGGGAAGAACGCCGCCGAAAGCGGTCAAGGATGTTTCCACTCAGATGATTGCTGGGCATTGATTGGGCGTTCTATCATCATCTAGTTGGTATTCAACCAACTACCATCTCTCTCTATTCCCATCAGTTCGAGCCCGACTCCGAAAATGGTCCGGTCGCTATGCAGACACACAAACTTGGAGAGGCCATTGCGCAGTGCAACTCTCCACCACCCGTGGTCGCGACTTGTCCATTTTCCCATGGCCTGCGAACATGAGATGATGCTGGCGAAGAAGGACGCGCATGCACGCACGCACGCACGCTCATCACTTCTCCTCCACACTATCGGGCTGGACCGTTTCAGCATCTGCGTCTTTCATCTCTGTGTCTGGGGCCGGCTGGGGGTCCGCAGCGGCTTTCTTCGCCTCCTCGGCACGTTTCTTTGCGGCCGCGTCTTCTTGGGCCTTGAGAGCTGCCTGCCGCTCTCCTTCGATCTTATCATTGTATCTCTGAATCACAGGGCCGGCCACAAATCGAATTTCGTCCATCTTGGCCACGTACTGAGCCTTGGTGGCGTCGTCTCCCTCGTCATAGAGCCAGTCCTGGGTCTGTTAGCACGCCGTCGGTCGTTCATGAAACATGCTTCACATCTCACCTCGGTCTGCTCCAGTTTCTCCTTGATCTTGTCCTTCTCCTCCGGGGAGGCAAATTCAGAGTACAGGTCGTCGATCTGACCGCGAAGTTCATAGATATATGCCTCCAGCTCATTCTTCTTGTCTTCGGTATCGGTGACGAGCTTGTCCTCCATGTACATGGTGTTTTCGAGCTCGGTGGCCGCCGCTTTCGCCGCGGCATCCATCGACGACGTCCCCGCCGACAATGGCAATTCACCCTTGCGCACCTGCTTCTTGACTTTCCGCACCTTGGACTTTGGCTCGGCCGATCCGTTGGCCTGGTCCGTCTCCATGGCGTCGGCGTCCTTGGTCTCGGCGTCCTTCGCTTTGGCGTCCGGTTCGGGCTCCTCGATCTCGACGTCCTCGACGGAGTAGCCGGATTCCAGGTTGAGGATACCATGGAGGTTCAGGCGTGCCTTCAGCTTGCAAATCATGAAATCGTCCTTGTCGTCCGGTTTGACCCCTTTCACCGAGAAGCGGCCGATCCACGGATTGATCTTGCCCGGAAGCAGCTCCGGCCGCGCGTACCGGGCTTCCAAGTCGAAGGGCTGCTTGCGATAGAAGGTGAGGATCTTGGTCGACGGCATGACGTTGCCCTTGTTGAACACCGTCAGGCTGGTGTCTTCATCCGGGATGTCCGGGGACTGTTCCCAGGTGAACTCGATGGGATAGGTGACAATGTCGTGGACGGAGAAGTCCCGAACGCGGAAGATGGGCGACAGGATGGCACAGCTAAAGGCACAGCCCCGAGCGATCGCCTCGTCCTGGTTGAGGGTGTAGGACAGGGGCCGACCATAGAATTTGCCGATTCTCTCCTTGATGGCGGGAACCCGGGTGCAGCCACCGACCATCTCAATCGCGTCGATGTCGTCGATCTTCAGCTTGGCTTCGGCGAGCGCTTGCTCCAGCGGCACGGTGGCGCGGTCGAGAAGAGGCTTGATCAGCTCTTCGAGCTCCTCACGCTTGAGCATGGCGCGCACGTCTTTGTCATCCATCAAAGACTCGATGCTGATCGGGGCCTGAGCATTGGCGGACAAGATCTTCTTGAGCTTTTCCACCGCGGCCGCCACACGGGTGGTGGCCTTGGGGTTGGTCTTGATGTCAATCTTGAATTTCTCTTTGAACTCGGCCGCGAAGTGGTCGACCAAGGCCTTGTCGATATTGCGCCCCCCGAAATGTCGGTCAAACGTCGTCGCTTTGACCGAGAGCTCGCCTTTTCGAAACTCGACGATGGAGCAGGTGTAGTCGCTGTAGCCAACGTCGACGAAGCACACCCGGCGTGGTTTGGCATCGCCGTCGGGGAGATCGGTCTTGGTAATGCCGTAGCCGAGCGCGATGGCCGTGTTGTCGTTGATGAGCCGAAGGAGTTTGAGATTGGCGATTTCGGCCGCATCTAATATGGCCCGTCTCTGGCCGTCGGTGAACCATGGCGGACAGCTGATGACCACATCCGAGACCGGCAACTTCAATTCCTTGCTGGCCGTGTCCCGAATCTTGCCAAAATACATGGCAATGAGCTGTCGCGCCGAGAACTTGGTCTTCTCCCCTCGATACGTCACCTCCGCTCCCACTTCGCCATTCACATCCACCAACGGGGCGGTGATGAACTCTTGTTCGATCGCGACTTCGGTATCATTAATTGTCCGGCCGGCGAGACGCTTGAGACAGCCTATGGTGTTCTTGAGGTTGGAGATTTCTTGCGTCTTCGCTGCTTCTCCCAGATATCTGCTTTTCGGGCCGAACCCCACCAGCGAACTACAGGGACATGACCGTCAGCTTCCACGCCGAACCGGATATTTGTCAGGAACACTTACGGGGTGGAACGATTTGACGTCTCATTGGTGATCTGCATCCCGTTAGCCATCCGACTGAATGCAAGAGCCCATACGACGGACAATATCAATCCCTTTGTTTCGCGCAACCCCGATTTTTGTGCTCTGCGCACCAAAGTCGATGCCAACCACACTCATGGCCCTGGTCTCTCAAGCCTGCTTTTCTCCGTGTGATGATGGTATCCGGACACACTGTGTCGCCGAACAGGAGCGAGGAAACGAGGTACGGATCGAGGTTTGAGTTGGATGAATCGTGCTGGACACTGGTGATTGCGGCCGGACCGTAGCGCATTCAAAAAAAGTCACCTTGCCTTTTCCTGCACGTTCTTGAACTTTCGGTCTTGGCGCCGCCCTCCACCGGCAGCCAGTTTTGGGTCGTCCTTGGTGCCTATCGGAGCAATCATCCTTTACCACGACGAAAGTGGAGACAAGGCAGCAACGCGCCCAACGCCATGTTCGCCTGCCACACACGCCACTGTGAGGGCCCACTCTCTGAGCACGCAGCCTTTGCGGCCTGAAAGATTGTGATGCCGTTGTCAATTGAGACCCAAGTGGTCCTTGGCCGGCAAACCCAGCTCAACAGTTCTACTGGACGCAGCTTTGCTTCATTTAGAGCAAAACAATGGCAATGAGCCTGCTGAGCACAGATTCTCGAGTAGATCGTGCGGACGACGTAGGGTGAGGGTTTCAAGCTGCACCTTTGTATTCTCCAGTGATTGGTGGACGTCAGAATGAGGTTTGAAGGTGCACTCTTCTTGAAGTTTCCGCTTCACCCAGTGGAAGAAACCCAGAGCTCTTTCAACCAGAAATTACAGCCTAGAGCGAAGCATAAGACGCCGCCGACGCCCCCTTGTTCTCTCAATCCATGTCTAATAATGACCATCCTCGCCCCTAGCCCACACTTGCACCGTCAGAGTCCCAATGGCATTTTAAGGTGCCGACAGTGTCAATCCATACTTGCTCAACCTCAGGCATCGCCACTAATGGTGCTGTCCACTTCCGTCCATGCACTGGCCGGTGTTCGTATTCCATCTCCCTCCTCACTGGTGAAGTCATCTACACTGTGGTCCGTGTCATCGGCGTGCCGATAACTGGAACTTCCACGCACACTTGATGATGCGGAAGACAAAGCTGGCTCGTTATGGGACCATGGCTGCGCAGACACAGATCCCGTATGATGGAAGGGTGCTTCCGCCAGTTCAGACTCGGTTTCGCCATCTGAGAGAGTATGTGATGAAGTGGACAGGGCGGCAGCCGAGAAATACTCGGTCTGGTTCAACGCGTGCCGGAGGCTCTCTGCCAGGGGAATGGAGATGTCAGGGTCAGGCACCTCTTCGTTGGGTGTCAGATCGATGAGGCTCTCAGAAGCATGGCTCGAGAGAAGGTCCACGTGCTGCCTGTCTGATAGAGGAATATTCCAGGTCTCCCTCATCTCCTGCTCGTATCGGGTCTCAAAGGGCACACGTGGTTCGGCCTCGGTCGGTGGTCGGTCTGGTGAAAGCTGTCTGAACGGGAATATGGCATCCACAGAACTCTGGAGAGGCTCTGGCGTCGATTCGTCACTTGCAACACCATTTCGATGACGAATGATTCCCGCCTGCTCAACCCTGTCAACGGCGGAAGTATTGGCGCCAACGGGTGGGTTCTCCATGCTCGTGTCCGGTAAGAGCAGGTCATTGGGGTCCACGAGTGTCCCGAAGCTGGGAGGAGATTGAGGAGCCTCATCAGAGATTTTCTTCTTCCGCCTCTCTTCCATGATGCGCCCGCGCTCCATGATCTCGGCAATAGCCTGCCGTCTCCGGGCGTCTGCCTGTTCGCCCTTCTCTTCCTGCATCGAGACGTCATTTGGACGCTGTGGCCTCGGCTTCGGATTAATCTCATCGCCAATGGAATGCAAGCCCATGGCAATCTTGTGCCTTGCCCGGTCGATCCATGCCCGCACTTTGGGATTCTCGTACGCGGCGAGACCTGCTGCCAGCAAGACAGAGACAGTGATGATGATGCCTGGGGGGTTCACGGTCAGTCAGTTCAGCACACCTCGGTTTTCTATACATGTTCGTCAAACGAGAAGGATTGAGCTAGGTTGGGCGGCACGGATAATAGAACAAAGGGCATCGGCGTGTGTACGACTAACCTCGCGCGAGAGGGGCGGGCATTGTGGGCGGAAATTCGCAAACGTTGATAGACGGCCAGATTTTAAATGACTGAGCAGGAGGAGAAGTTATTCAGGACGGGGAGAATACAAATGTACAGGGCATGCTCTTTGACGTCGGCCTGATCTCGTGCCAGGAAGGCTGTGTAGCAGGTCCCCGCACCAGAGCGGCAACTCGAGGATCGCTGGAGTGGGGTGGATCACGTGCCAGGGCGACCACGCGTTTTGGGACGCGCTCCCAAGTATTCTGACAATGTTGAAACCGGAGAGGGTGGAACAGACTTGCAACAGCCGTGCGCCATGTCTCGTGCCAGCTCAATCGCCCCGCAGCGTTCTCTCACCCTCACTGAAGAGCTTGAAAAACTCGAACAGTCCATCACTTTGACCCTGCAAGGCCAGTCACGTCCTCCACTCTCCGGCGCGCCAAACGTTCTGACTCCCGCAGAAATTGACCATAACTTCAGCCGGGCGCATCGGATCGTGACGTCGAGTATCCTCCCGATCGTTGAACAGTATGCTGCACATTCCAAGGAAGTGTGGGAAGGCTCTAGGGTATGTCCCGGCGGGCAGCGATGGAAACGGCCCGAGACACTGAGACCCAACAGTTTTGGAAACAATTCTTCGAGTCGAGCGCCAATGTGTCCTTGTCAGGCTATGAAGAGCCGCCATCTCAATATGATACGACCGAAGCCACGGTGACTGAGGACTCCAGTGCTGCTACGCACACGACCCTGGAAACTTCTCAGTCATATGAGACTCCATCAGCACAGCACATTTCTACAGACTCGATCCAAGATCTTGATCTGTCCAATCTGACCATATCGCCATCGCATAGCACTCCGAGGCCTAGTGCGAAGCAGAGGGCACCACAAACTACATTTGCTGACTATCCATCCCCCTATGAAGCGCTGCGGCAAGAAATCAGCAACACGACGACTGATGTCTCGGTGGTTTCAGACGCTAATGCTCCACAAACACCAGGGAACCCGTCAACTTTCTACGCTGGGGAGATTCGTACGACAACGCCGCAGTCCTCTCCATTTCTCCCTCCTCATCCCATATCCATCCCGCGACCTTCCACAAGAAAGAAGACGGACCCCATCCTTCACCGGGTCCTCGACCGAAACTACCGAGTGCAGGCGACTCCGTTGACCACCAATCGTTACGTTAATACCCAGTCGAGAACGGCTGTCACACCGGCGACGGCCAGCCGTACACGACGTGACCTGTTCGAATCGACCCTGTCGTCAAGCCCAGATGTCGCGCCTCCAGAACTACACGCCGAAATTTTCTCCTCGCCGCAGCGCAAACCACGGACCCCCGGCGTCAGCGTCTTGACCCCGGCCCGCAACAAAGCTCAAACATCAAAGTTGGCCGCTCCTCCTCCCGCGATCTGGGACAGTGATGACGACCTGGACGATGATGTGCCGTTCGACCAGAGTCCTCCGAAAACAATGCACTTCCACGTGCCACAAAGCCGGCTCCTCAAAACTCCAGGTATGTGCCAACCCCATCATCAAGCCGCGGAAACCGTGTGGAAACCAAGTGCTGACATCAGGAAACCCGCAGTGAAACAAGCGTCAAAGCGCATCGTCGAGGATCTCCTGGCGACGGCTGGAGTCGGGCGGGATGATGATCAAGAATTTACCGACGAGATCGAGACGCAAGCTTTTGGGGTCGACGAGAACAGTCCCAGCGTCGTTCGCAGAGCAGTGAATATTGAAGATGAGAGCTTCTGAAGAGCAGAGCTGGTGGGATTGTTTTGGAGAACAGGATCAGCCTGCCCCCCCGGGCCAGGAGAGGGAGGTTCCAGATTGTAGCGGCAATGGATCCCCAGCATTTGGAACAAAACATGCCTTGAAATGAAAGACCTGCCATGATCGCAATGGATATTGAGCGGTTCACCAGCGCCGGAAGAATACAAAACACCCAATCATCAGCGAGCCATTGTGATTGCGGCAAAACGAATAAGGATCAATCTCTACCATTCACCACGGACTTCAGCAGCCGCTCAGCCATGCTCCCGGCTAATTCATCGGACATGTACCGTCCTTTCCAATGCAGCTGGAGGGGAGGAAATAAGGAAAGAGAGGCAACCATGTCCAAGGATCGGAGGGGAGGTAAATTCCGAAAAATAGAAATCGAAAATTATAGAGTACTGCCCGATTTTGAGGTCATGTCCGTTCAGAAAATCAGTCAAAAATCAACTCTGGCCGACTTAGCCAGAGGATGGTGCTTTGTTTCGTTTGAAACGATTCCCCTCGCAAAACTGGAAAAGACCATTCCGCATCAACCTCGGCACTGGTGAGCTCGACAAGGCGAGAGTGCAGAAACAAGGGAGAGGCCAAAGGAAAAGGTAGGTAGAAAAGGCTCAAACCTCACCGCAGCGTGGTCGCGCTGATGTCGACATCTCCCCAAACTCCATGTGCACCTTGCGCCTCGGTCCCGCCCAGCCCAGCTCTCGTGAGGTTGATTGACTTTGGGTCAGCCCTTGACGATGAAATAGATTGGTGGTGATGGTGCAGAGGGAGCTGACACAACGACAGCCACATCCATCCACTCCTCGTCAGCGGGTCCAGCTTTTGCGAATGCGCCTCTGAATGCGCCCGTTACATCCTCTTCCACGTCACCTCATCTGGCAAATAGCCTGTCGCTCTCCTCCACCATCCACATTACCGCCTCATTTTTCATTTTGGTGTCGCTCAACTCACGGCTCAGACTCTCGGGTCTCATGATGGTGGGCGCAAACACCACGGCCACATTCATGCTCGTCATCAGATTCTCCTTCTCCCGCGTGACGACACGGGCAAGATGGCGAATAAGATACTCTAGCGTTTCATAGTGCACCTTCGGCAGTCCCTCCAGCGCCTTCTGCATCGCGTCCACTCTGAGGTCTCGGTCGGAAAGGGCCGTCGTTTCGAGGAGCTTGTCGTAGATGTCGTACGTGATCAGCGGTATGGGCAGACGTCGGAAGTACTGCTTCAAACCAGACGTCACAGCGTGGATATCGAGATCGGGGTCGGAAAGGTTGAAATCTTTCAAAGGATTTTCGAATCCATCGCGCACTTGTTGAACTTGAGAGTTGCCGCCCGATTTTCGATATATGCCTTCAACGTCCATGCCTACACTCATTAGACCACGGAACGAGGTGGACCTGGTGGGCACATACCTCGCGCTTCCACCTCCTCGACGCATCTCCTCACGATCGCAGGGATGGACGTCTTCTCGTACTCGGCACGGTGTTCCAGGTCGGACCCAAAAAGATCTATCTCATGTCAGCACGTCCTCAGCGGGATGGCCCAAAATTTCCGTACGGGAAGAAGCATCAAGCGACAAAGACCGCGTGCTTGCATTGACCTGAGTTGCGTACAGGCCATTGGACTTGGGCGCCATCTTCTGATTTCCAAAGAAACCAAAGCCGCCCTGCTTGACCGGCTCCTGATTTGGGCGTGGTAAGGCGGCATACTCCTGGCCCAGTGGACTTGAGCCGTACGCGCCCGTCTCTGCGAACTGCAATTCACGACTGTAGCTCTGCTGGGTCGAGGAGAAAGCACCCTTCAAACCCTTGGTGACGCCTTTGGCCACTTTCTGGCCTTTTCGCCAGTCAAATTTCTTGGGCTGGCCTTTTCGGATGTTGACCATCTGCGGTCCCTGCAACACCGTCACCGGTTCTGCCTCTCCCGCTTGCAGCGTCGTTCCCGAGTCGGCAACCGACATGTCCGAGGCCAGAGTGCGGGCTTCGCGGGAGTCAATCGAAATATTGGATTTATCCTTGTGATGGGAATAGATCCCGAGTCCGTTCATCGGAGGTCGGGCCGGTTCAGCTGGGGCTCCCGAATTGGCCTTGTATAAACCCTGGATTTGATGGACCAGTTGGTTGTTGAGCTCGGCCAGCTGGGCATTCTTTGACGAGAGCTGTTCAAATTCCATGAAACTCTTGTCCTTCATCTGTGTCAGGTGGGCAATTTCATCCATCAGGCCATTACGCTGTTGGATCGATTCCTCAATCTGGGGCGCGAATGACTCCTTGAGCTGTTGCAAGGACTCGGCAAAGTCACGCAGGACCGCATTGCTCATTTTGGCAACGTCAAACGGTTCACCACTGCTCTTGGTGGCGGCAATATGATCGGTCAAGATTTCGAGCTCGCGCAAGACAATTTCCTTTTGCGCGTCCAGCACCACCATGGTCGATCTTTTCTCCTTGAGCTCCGAATTGACCTGCTTGATATTGGCGGCCGAATCCAGTTGGCCTTCCAACTCGGCAATCTTCTTTTCACGGTCAATCGCCTTTTGCCTCTCACGCCGCAGTTCGTTTTTGAACCACGCCAGCTCGTCGCGATTCTCCGGAGACGCGCTGCTGGGACTGCTGATTTCTTGACCGATCGAAGACGTGGGCATCGCCGGTGAGCGCGGCCAGCGGTCACGAGAAAGCCGTCCCGTCTTGTCACTGTAACTTCGGCCGTGGCGGACCGAGTTGGACACTCTTCTCAAAAACGATTCGTGCGAAGGAGGCTCTTCTCCACCGAGAATTCTCGCCATGTCGTCGTCCATGGAGAACTCTCCTCCGCCGGAATATCGTGGCAGACCGGGAGATTTCTGCCCTTCCGGCATCCTTGGGGTCTCTGACTGCAACGTGCTGATCGACTCATTGCGTGACCGAGCATGATCACCACCAGGGGGCGGGGGAGGTGGCGCCCGCGGGTCCGTGAAGGATTCGGTGGTGCTCTTGCCGGCACCACCACCCACCCCGGCCTGATCAAGAAGGCCGTCCTGCGGGTCGAAAATGCTCTTGGACTCTGGCGAGCCCAAAGGTCTCGAGATCACCTTGCCGCCGTTCACTCTGGCCGGATCGGTCGGCTGAGAGCTCGGCGTGGATCCGTTGAGGACGTCGGTGAAGGTGTAAGGGGCATTTAATTCTTTTCGCTGGACTTTCTGCGTCCTCTTTGCGTTGTCTAGTGAGTCCCCTCTTTTTGGCAAGTTTTGAAGCAAAGTGGTGGCTGGATGAGGTGCAGGTTTCGGCGAGTCGCTGCCTGAGTCCTGATGAGGACTGGAATCGTGGGAAAATGGCGGAGACGACAAATCGTGATCGGACAGGGTGCCCGTCTCTTGGACGTTTGGTGTTCTCGCTGCCGGCAGCTGTTCCGTCGACTCGGCCATTCCTCCTTCTGCTCGCGGCGTCGATGCCCCAGACTTGGAGCTTCGAGCAGACCCCGCAAGGCGTCTCACCTTTGGAGCGTCCTGCAACTTGAACTTGTCCGTTGACAGCCTCTCACTGCGTGCCACCTGGGATAGGCGAGGAGATTCGTCCGATTGACCAAAGTTCTGCTCGGATCCCACGTACGGCGAATCCATGGCCGACCCGCTCCTACTTCCGCTCCCGTCTCTTTGGTTGCGGCGGAAATCGGCCGGTTGACGCCCTTTCTCCTGGTAGGCAATGTGAGGGCTGGACGTGTTTGATTTTGTGGCCGCGGGTTGCTGGCCCTGAGAAGGAGCCGATCTGTGGGACAAATACTCCCGCGGCTTCTCTTCGACGATTTTCGGCGTCACTTGGTTCGACAGGTCGGGCGACTCTGCTGGTGGTGTCGGGTCGAAGGCCAGCGGGATCAGGTATTCCTCCCCGCCCCCAGAGAGATCCGAATGATGTGACATGAACGATTGTCGCTTGTTGCGGAACGTCGTCGCCGGGAGGGTCAGCACATCTAGAGAATTCTGTCAGAGACAACAGATGGACGCGAAATGTCGCCTGGCTTACCTCGAGGAGCGTTCTGTTGTTCTGCCGTGGAGGGCCGGGAGTCGACATCCCTGTGCAACTCGCCCATGGTTTTCGACACCGAGGGCACATCTGTCGTCGGAGAAGAGAAGGCATCAGCGAAGGCCGCTTCACTGCCGGGTATATAGGCCGTCTTCCGCGCTTCGGGTGGAGGGATGGCAGGCAATGATTTGTCCAGATGGACCGCGTTGTTGGTCGAGGGCTTGGACCTCTGCGCGGTGTTCCTGGTCGTCTTTTTGCGTCGTCTTGCCATCAAGGCCTCATGGCAGTCCATGCAAAAGATTCCTTGGGACGTGCGAGCATAGCGCAAGTTCTCGATCTTCCGCTTGCAATTGCGACATTTGAAGCAATTGGCGCAAAAGGCTTGATCCCCGGTCAAGATGGCCAAGTCCTCGATCTTGTTCCCACAACTGCTGCAACTGTAGGTGCAGTTGTTGCATATGAGAGATCCATCGCCCAGCAAAAGGAGGTTCGCGTCTGAATCGAGCAGCAGGCCACAAGTATTGCATCGAAAGCAGTCAATGTGCCATCTATTACCCGCTTCACCGTGTCAGCCAATGCACCGAGCGGCATCAAACGTGGGGAGACATACCCAGCTCAAAGGCCTTCCCTTCCTCGAGGATCTGCGTGCCGAGGTCAGATCGATCATTCAACCGCGACCAAGAGAAGACATACCTGCCCACAACCTTTGCATGGATATACCGCATCGTCCGGATCCACGGGCGACTCGGGAAAGGCGAGCGGGGATTCCAGCGTCGTTGCCATCGTGCTGTTGTTTTATGCTTCGTGCAGCGTGTGGCCGTCGTGCAAATCAACCCGGCCACCAAAACACCTACGCGCAAAAGCTGTCACAGCTTCCACACCATTGATCACCTCTATTTCCCCTACTCACACCGTCGATGGTTGTACATTTGGAAGTTGGGAGCGAGGGTCTGCCGATGTGCGACCGCCTTCGCAGCTGGACCAGCAGCTGAAACCAAGTTCCCCGTCGGTGTGGAGCAGGCGTGAGGACAGCCAGCTTCCTCCTATTGGTTGCCAAAATGACAGACGGAGACGATTGAGGAGTGTTGACGACACTGGAGGAATGCTGCGAATGTGTCGAGGCCGAACGGGTGGGCAGCAACAGCGCTTAAATGTCGTTGACACACCGCGACCGGGAGGAAGGATCGTGACGGGGAGAGGAAGGAAAAGAAAAAAAGGTCGTCCACCAGCGCAGGCTGAGAACAGGACCAGTCGTTGGTTCTGTAGGTGAACGGTTGTAAGTGCCCGTGTCGAGGACGGGTTGCTGTGCGATAGCGCTTGCTGGCAGTGCGTCGTCGTCCGCGGTGGGTGGAGGACCAGGCAGGCCAGTCAGGTCAGGGTCCTGTCGAGGGAGGAAGACGTGTTCAGGGTCTGTCCCTTCAGCGCGGTTTGAGATGGGCTCTAGCTCCAGTGACCATCGTTGGTCAGCTTACACTCCTTCGAGTATAGCGGGAGCGAAACGGTGTCCAACGGCGTAAGGGGGGGTCTGTCTGAGGCGCGGCGCTCCAGGCCTCGCCTCTCCTTAAGTGAGATCCGCCCAGAGCAATTTTGTTCCTCTGCGTCCCATTTGCTACTTATTTAAGGACCATTCGGCGCCATCGACGAACTCATCCTGAAGCATACCACCCAAGTCTCGTGTCACATCGCTCGCCGGTTGTCACACTTTGCTATCTCCACGTGGTCGATTGGGCCTGTGGAGGCAGATTGCCTTCAGGCTACATGCAGATGTTGCGTTTCACTTGGCCTGTCCGGCTTGCGATCTGCGAGTGTGCACTTCCGAGCGCCAACTTCTTCCACTGGTCAGTCATCTCTAGGATGACAATGGCCCTGCCAGCCTGAGAGGACAACGTTGTAGCCTCAGGTCCTCAGACTGGCGGGAGCGCACACGTAACTAAATTCTAACAAAACCTAAATGGCCTTGACTCCACAGGGTGATGGCGATAGCCAGTTTGAGGGGGCAGCGAAAGAATCTTTGTTCTGTGCGCTGTAATTTTGGTAGAATACGAGGAGTAGATATATTATATACTTGGTATCTCGCTGAAAATAACGTTATAGATTCGCTATTCTAAAGGAATATATGAATTAGCATACGTCTGCTGCTGGGGAAAACCATCAACTGAAGCAAAAGCATCACCCCACTGATCCTGCATCTCGAATTCCTGACACATGGAGTCCCACTGCTCCCAATCGAGGAGACTGGCTATTCCGATCATTTCGGTTCCACTGGCGGCGTCTGTCGCCGCTGAAGGATTACCGCCATCATCGCCAGACGCAAAATTTGGATCGAACCGGTCTGCGCCGTCGCTTTGAAGCCCTCCTGCGTCATATTTCTGCTGTACCGGATCCTGTGCGGCTCGACTTACACTGTGCAGCGGCGTTCCAAACGAGGCTTGTCCAGCGATCCACGGCAACGCGGCGGTTGCGCCAATCCTCTGCCTTCGGAGCTGTCTGACGCAAGATGGTGGCCTCGATAACAAAGTGGTGAGGTTTGATCTCCGCAGCTCGATCTCGCGCGCTTCCCACGCTTTCAGCGTGAGACTGCCGACAGCATTGCACAGTTTGCTGCGTGTGCGGCCTCCATGGACAATTTCCGGGTGGTTGGCGAAGACTTCGTCAATGGTCGTCCAGGCAGTGTCGGTGCGTGAGTGAGGGCTCGCGTGAGCGCGCAGATAGGTGAGGAGATATATTAGGGCGTGCCATTGGAAGTGCATCTCGACATGCCAGAGGAAGCGACGGAGGGATTTGGTGGTGCGGATCTGAGTGTCGTATTGAAGGATCTGAAGGCTGTTTGTGAAAAGGAGATTTTCTTCTGCTGAAGATGGACTTATTGAAGTGAAATCAGAGCCCCGTGTATGACGGGGTAGGTGCGCGAATAGACGCAATTTGCAGATGGCGGCTTTAGCGACGAATGAAGAGATACAATGAAGAGGGATTTGCAGATCGCAATGGCGAACGAACTTCTCTTGGAGGATCTGTTCGAGCTCATTGATCGCACGGTCTTTCTCCACCACGCTGACGGCTGGATTGCTGAGTCTGGACCAAACGCCGTCGAAGGTGTCGTTCCCCGGCATTTCCTTCTTTAGGAAGATGCCTACTTGGGCACGAAGGAGGAGGAACATCATTTCGGTGGCTTTGTCCTGCTCGGTTGGCGGCTCGCGCATGTCGGGGTAGAGATCGCAGTCGTTGACGTTCAACGGCGGCTTCGTATCCCAGAGTTGGGTTACGATAGAGAGCCCAGAACCAGACAATTCGGCAGCGCGCGAGTCCAATTGGACCACGATCATCCAGAGCCGACGACGCATTTCCGTCTCGAAGGGTGGCAGTTTCAAACTCTCTCCGTCTCTATGAAGGCCAATTCGTTGGCCAATTCGAATAGATATACCCGTCAAAGACCAGAAAGAATGAGCATCGTAATGCAGACGAGCTGACTTGCAAATAGTCAGTGGTCCAAGTGAATATAGAAATGCGTATTCCGACTTACCAAGAAGAGCACAAAAGCTTGCAGCACCATCATGTCGCTGGTCTTCAATATGCCTGCTCCTCGTAATGCTTGTTGTGCCCCTATCCTGAATTTGTTCAGCGCCAATGCTTTACTTTCTTGTAACGTGCTTTGACATTGAGCCTCTTCCATCGATGACACCGCGATGACATAGATTCCGAATAGCAACGCTTCCATTGCTTTCGACACATGACTCAAGTCCGCCGTCGCGTCCAAAAGAGCTTTCTGTGTCGTGGGCACATGGAGGATCTTCATCAGCGGATTGACATTGTCGACAAAAGCTTGCCAAAGCATGAAGATCTGCACTGGCTGTGGATGTAACGATCTTAAATCGAGAGCACCATCAATTCCTTTCACAGGAAAGATCAAGTCCGCCGGATCTCGTATGATGGCGTGTAATTTTCGTTGGTTCGCTTCCGCCACCGTTTCGCTCTCTGCATCATCGTCGTTCTCATTCTCGTCCTCTGACGATTCTTCCAAAATCTCTTTGGGATCCTGAAACTCATCCGTCACGCTCATCCAGAGGTTATTCTCCAGATATCTCGACTTCCCATACTTTGCAATCAACTTCCCGTCGCCCCCAGCCATCAAGTCTGCGCTGCGAGCAGTCATGCCTCCAGCAAGCGTCGATCGGTTCCTCAGCGCAAGATTCGTTTCGCTCTCGTCTACCGTGCCAACCGTCGACCTCTTCAGCGCGCCCAGATCCTTCAATAAACCCTCATACCTCCTCACCTTCTCCAGCAATTCCTGCTCACGCTCACGGGCATACTTCCCAAGTGGCAACACAGCATCATGGTCCTCACTGCCTGCGGCTGATCCTCTCTCAATTGACCCATCCTGGTGCATCCGTTTCTTGCGCTTCGGAGGAGGTGGCGCACGATAGATACACTCAGCGCCGGCCTTACGACAATTGGCGCAGGGATCGATGCGGTCGCATTTCACCTTGCGGTGCTTGCATTGGAGACATGAGTATGGTTGCAGCTGGGTTGCGGGTGTTGGCGATGAGGCGGCATCTGCAGATGTTGTCACTGACGCGGATGGAAATGATGATAATGAAGTTTGATTTCGATTTGATGGCTGGTGTTGCGAGGTGGGCGATCGACTATTGTACCGAGTCATAATTGATTAGGTGATGAGGACAAATAGGAGGAAGTTGGCCATGCTAGGATAACTAGATATGCGCGCATAAGGCCCAGATGTCTTTTAAAACGCAGCATGCGTTATGCGCAATTTGAAATGATAGAGTCCAAAATTCAAATTGAGTTTGATGGAAAGATGGATGTTGGATGGGGATGAGTTCGATGGGCGGTTGGATTGGATTTTGCCGAGATGAAGTTGGGGCAGGCTGTTAAGTATGAAATTGTCACGTGATTGATGACTGTTGATCAGGACCTGAGCCAGTTCACTTGAGCCAGTTGACCTAGTCCAGTTGACCTAATCCAGTTGACCTGAGCCAATTTGACCTGAGCAAGTTGACCTGAACCAGTTGACTGAAGGCGATGTCCCTGAGGATGAGATGGTCACGTGATACAACGCTGGATGACTAAGAATTAACGCCAAGACAGAGCCAAGACAGAGTGGAAGGATGAGTGGGATGGATGTCTGAAAGATCGAGTGCTGCGACTGAGCAGCAGATATTTGTGTGCCTGAGACATAAGTGCGTGGCAAGGTCATTCACAGAAATGAATCATCAACTGGTGAAGAGACAGCTGTCCAGCGCTGTGATTGGCTGCAGCATTCAAGGTCTTGGCGACGGTAAGTCTCACGGCCAATCAGAGTGCTTGATTCACACTTCTTCCATGTTTTGCTAGGCTAGCAGTATCCGGGTTTGACCGATGCCAACAAATACGTTGCCTTATTCTAAGTTACCGTTGTTTAGGTGGGGCTGCCTAATTTACTGTCAACCCTTTCGAGGGCCATTTTCCGAGACCTGTGCTTGAGTCGCGCCCAGGCAGCGACTATTCCTCAACTCGAGAATCCGAGCAGACCCAGTTCAATCATTAGCGCTCGTCCTGGTGTCCGCCAACTAGAATCCTCTTTTGATGCGGGATTCTTCTGACGTTTGATACTGTCAGCCTCCACAAGGAGCATGATGACTCTATGTTTCATGTCAACTGGTTGCCCAGGGAACAGTGTTTCAGCCTGTTGTATCTCGCTCCTCAATTGTGTGTATATAAAGACCTCTAGATTCCATCAATACAAGGAGGACAGTTGACTCCTTATTTACACAATCTGACAGAAACTCTCCGGCGCTGGAACATGCCAGAGGAGCTGTAGACAACCCGGACTTCGCGCAGAGCCTTGATGCCCAAGTAAATCGATCTCGCTGTCAATTTCGATGGCCACGGATGTCTTCTATGTCGAGAGGCCTAAGAGGCATGATTGGCCGTATGATAACAGAATTGCCATCTGCCATGTGCATTTGCACTTGTCGTCGTCTACGGATATCGGTTCACACACGTTCCATTTTAGCTCTCTCCAAGAACCCAGGTGGTGCTCTTGGATGACGAACCTAGAGAGCTCTGCTGCGATATATGGAGAGGCCGAGAGAGGTCCTCGCGGGGCAATTTCTTTGAAGCTTGGTTGACGGCTAGGTGGTACGCCACGATCACTCTAAAGTGTTGATAAGAACGAGCCTGATGATGAGAGGGAGGACGATTCCTAATATACAGATCTATCTAGTTACAGCCTGCGCCGAGCAGTGTAGTAAGTTACCTGATGAGTAGGGTGGCGGATGCCCTGCAACCTTACTCTCTCATTGATCACCATTCTTATTCAAACAGCATTTCTCCTTTCTTCGCCTCTTTCTTCGCTTTCTCCTTCTCCGCATCCTTCCTCTGCTGCTCCCTCACCTTCTTGACGCTCCGCCATTCCATCGTTAGCGACCCAATGATGGTCGCGCACGACACGGCGATGCCGCAATAATACACCTTGACCAGCGCACCATTGTATGCGATCATAACCTCGTGGAGATACCGCAGATCGACGACATTTCTCACCCCGGTCGCACCCGCGCGCAAAATCACTTCCGCGTCTAGCCCGGGAATGTGCGTCAACCCCTTGATCATCTCGTTCTCAAAGACGTTCTCCCCGATCGACACGAACAGCGCGCCGCCGAGATTTCGGAAGAAGAACATCAGCGACACGCCCGTGGGCACGTCTTTCTTCCTCAAGACGGTCTGCGCCGCCATCCCCGGCTGCTGCATCCCCATGCCCATGCCGAAGCCGAAGAGGCACTGATAGGCGATCCATTTGGCGTGATTCGTCGTCGTTGTGAAAGTTGAGAGGAGGCCGCTGCCGATGGACATAAAGACGGAGCTGGCGATCAAGAATGGAGTGTAGTAGCCCGTGTGTGTGACCACTACACCAGCGAGAATGTTGGCAATCACCAGGGCCAGGATGATTGGGACGGTCATGATGCCTGACTTGACGGCGCTCACGCCCTTGATGGCCTGGAACCATATCGGCAAGTAGTAAACCATGATCATCAGAGCGGATCCACCAAAAAGTGAAAAGCAGGCGCCAGATAGAATGCTGCGCTGCAAGAAGATCCGAGGAGGTACCGTGGCTGCTTCACCTTTCCAACGTTGAATCGCGATGAAAACGATCATGCACAGTCCGAAGATGATGAGGAGCGCGATGATCCTGGCGTTCTGCCATGAATAAGTCGAGCCGCCCCATTGCAACGCAAGGAGGAGACAAACGATGCCTGGGAAGAAGAACAGCGCGCCGAATGGATCCAGACGGTGAATTTGCTCCTTGATCGTCTTTGGCCCGTCTTTCGGATTCGGGAGTTTCAACACCAGGAGAATGATACCTATCGTCACGCCACCGATGGGTAGATTGATATAGAAGCACCAACGCCAAGTGACTTTGGACGTGAACACGCCACCGAGCAAAGGTCCGGCGACGGAGGCGATCCCGAACACGGCGCCAATGAACCCAATGTACATGGGTCTTTTTTCGATCG